>JABLTK010084955.1_pt1 | contig 26720 bp, 23 predicted proteins | sample 7160131 | NCBI WGS metagenome assembly JABLTK01 (sample SAMN14651221, study PRJNA627086) | human gut metagenome | isolation source: feces | host: Homo sapiens
AGCCCGCCGCCCGCGCTTTCGCCGCCGACCATGATCCGATCGGGCGCGCAGCCCAGCTCCGCGGCGTGTTCCTTCAAATACAATAGCGCCGCATGGCAATCCTCCAGCGCCGCGGGATACGGTGCTTCTCCGGCGAGGCGGTATTCCGGCGACAGCACCACTGCGCCGTATTCCGCTGCCAGCCGCTTTGCGCGCGACATGAACACCATGCCCGCCATGCCGACCACGTATCCCCCGCCGTGAATCCATAAAACGCCGGTCGTATCCTCCGGCGCGCGCCGGTGCGCGGTGGGTCTGAGGATCAACAGCTTCACCGCGCGGCCGCCGGCAGGAATGCGGATTTTTTCAACCGTGTATTTTTTCATACAGCTTATATGTCCATTCGTGAATGATGTGGGGTACTGGATTTCGGATAATCTGAGTATACAGGCGCACAGGGCAAAACGCAAGCGTATTTTCTCATGCCGCTGATTCGATTTTGTGCGCTGCCGCCGCCGAAATTTGCGCTTCCCGCTTGAAAAATCGGGCGATTGGATGTATTATAGAATCAGCAATATATTGGAAAGGCGGATAGGGAATATGAGCATCACCAGAACCGATTTCGGCTGTCTTGCGGACGGGCGCAGAGCCGATCTGTATATACTGAAAAATGTGGCGGGCGCATCCGTTGAAATCACCAATTACGGCGGTATCGTTCGCGCGATCAACGTGCCGGACAAAAACGGCGAAATCGGCAACGTGCTGCTGGGCTATAAGGATGTATCCGGCTATGAACCGCTGTGCGGCTATCTGGGCGCGCTGATTGGCCGCGTGGGCAACCGCATCGCCCGCGGCGAATGCGAAGTGGAGGGCAAAAAGCTGAGCCTTGCGAAGAACGAGGGCGGCAGGAATCATCTGCACGGCGGCAACGTGGGCTTCAATCGCAAATTCTGGGAAGCCACGCCCGTGGAAGGCATCTGCGAGGACAGCCTGATTTTAAAATACGTAAGTCCCGATAATGAAGAGGGCTACCCCGGAAACCTGAAGGTGATGGTCACCTATACCTTCACCGATGAAAATGAACTGATCATCCGCTATGAGGCGGTATGCGATCAGGATACGCTGTGCAATCTGACCAACCACGCCTATTTCAATCTGGAGGGCGAGGGCAGCGGCACGGTGCTGGATCATGAATTTGAAATCAACGCCGATACCTTTACCGTGGGCGACGCCGAATTGATCCCCACCGGCGAAATGCGCGATGTCACCGGCACGCCGTTCGATCTGCGCGAGCCGATCAAGCTGCGCGACGCGCTGGCAAAGCCGGATGTGGATGATCAGCTGAAGGCCGGAAACGGCATCGATCACAATTTCAACATCAATGATTTCGAAGCCGGTCTGCGCTTCGCGGCGTGCGTCACCGCGCCGGTCAGCGGCCGCATGATGAACGTATTTACCGATATGCCCGCCATGCAGCTGTATTGCGGCAACGGTCTGGAATCCATCCATGAAGGCTCCTGCGGGCGCAGGTACGGCCACAACGAAGGCTTCTGCATGGAAACGCAGTTCGCGCCGGATTCCGTAAACCATCCCAATTTCCCCGACAGCGTGCTGTACGCCGGTGAAAAATACGATTACACCACCGTGTTTTCGTTCGACGTAATCGAAGAAGATTGATTTTAGAGTATTAAGGAGTTAATCGCCATGGAAGTTCGTACCCGCTTTGCCCCCAGCCCGACCGGCTATATGCACCTTGGCAACCTGCGCACCGCGCTGTATACCTATCTGTGGGCGCGCCGCAACGGCGGCAAATTCATCCTGCGCATCGAGGATACCGATCAGGGGCGCGAGGTAAAAGGCGCGACGGATGTGATTTACGCATCCCTGAAAACCGCCGGACTTACGCACGATGAAGGTCCCGATGTGGGCGGCCCCTGCGGCCCCTATGTGCAGTCCGAGCGCAAATCGATGTATCTGCCCTACGCAAAGCAGCTGGTGGAATCCGGCCACGCGTATTATTGCTTCTGCAGCACCGAACGGCTGGAAAAGGCGCGTCAGGAAGCCGAAGCGAAGGGCGAAGCTTTCAAATATGATAAGCATTGCCTGCACCTGAGCAAAGAAGAAATTCAGGCGAAGCTGGACGCGGGCGAGCCCTACGTAATCCGTCAGAACATCCCCACCACCGGCAAGGCGGGCTTTGATGATGTGATTTACGGCCATGTAGAGGTGGATTGCGATACGCTGGATGATAACGTGCTGATCAAGGCGGACGGACTGCCCACCTACAATTTCGCCAACGTAATCGACGATCACACCATGGACATCACGCACGTGATGCGCGGCAACGAATATCTGTCCTCCGCGCCGAAGTACAATCTGCTCTATGAAGCGTTCGGCTGGGAACCGCCGAAGTACGTGCATCTGACCCCCGTAATGGTGGAGGGCACCTACCGCAATAAAAAAACCGGCGTATATCAGATGGAGCTGGATGATGATGGCAACCCCGTGCTGGATGAAAACGGTCAGCCGAAGAAGGCGATCGTCAAGCGCAAGATGAGCAAGAGCCAGGGCGATCCTTCCTTTGAAGATCTGATGGCGCAGGGCTATCTGGTGGAGGCCGTGATCAATTATCTGGTGCTGCTGGGCTGGAGCCCGCGCGGCGAACGCGAATTCTTCACGCTGAAGGAGCTGGAAGGGGTATTCGATCTGGAAGGCCTTTCCAAGAGCCCGTCCTTCTTTGATATGGCGAAGCTGAACTGGTTCAACGCCGAATACATCCGCAAGCTGAGCCCCGAAGAATATCTGAAGCATGCGGCTCCGTGGATTGCCAGGACGCTTGATCCCGAAAAATTCGATTTCAAGCGGCTGGGCGAGCTTTTGCAGGCGCGCACCGAGGTATTCAATCAGCTGCCCGATATGGTGCGCTTCCTCGCGGAAATGCCCGAATTTGCAAACGATCTGTACGTCAATAAGAAGCAGAAGTCCACGCTGGAAACGGCGAAGACCGCGCTGGAACGGGTTCGCCCCGTGCTGGCGGGCATCGAGGATTGGACGGAAGAAACGCTGCACGATACCGTGATGGCGTTCATCCCCGAAACCGGCATGAAGAACGGCACGGTGCTGTGGCCGCTGCGCATCGCCATCAGCGGGCAGATGTCCACGCCCGGCGGCGCGTTCGAAATCGCCTATCTGCTGGGCAAGGATGAAACCCTGCGCCGGCTGGATGCATCGCTGGCAAGGCTGTAAGCCGTCCTTCCGCAAAAAGCGAATATCCATGGTTTATCTGGAGCGGCGCATCGCTGCGCCGCTCAGACCACTGACAAACCCCGCAACCGCAGAATTTTTTGGAAATACTTCTTGCGAAGTAAAAATTCTGCTTACTGCGTCAACAGAACTTGCAGATTTCGGTTACATACGTTTGTGTATGCGCCCTCATCTGCAAGTTTGTTTCCTTGTCTTGCGACGTTTTTCAGCGTCTGTCAGTCTGTTGACTTTGTCAACATCCAGAGCGGCGCATCGCTGCGCCGCTCTGAATTTTTGCTTTACACTTGTACAAAGGTTGATATTATGCACAATACATCTCTCTTAGAGGGCGACAGCCGCCGCCACATACTGCGCCTTTCAATGCCGCTGCTGATCGGCAATGTATTGCAGCAGCTGTACAACACGATCGATTCGCTGATCATCGGCAGATTCCTCGGCACGGATGCGTTTTCCGCCGTAGGCATCGCGGGTACGGTGATGAATCTGTTCATCTTCGTGCTGGCGGGATTCTGCGTGGGCATTACGATCCTGTTCGGCCAGATGTACGGCCGAAACGATCAGGGCTCCTTCCGCCGTGAGGTATTCGTATCCGGTACGCTGGGCACGATCATCACCATCGTGCTGAGCTGCGTTTTCATGCTGCTGATGCATCCCGCGCTGCGGCTGATCAATTCGCCGGAAAATCTGATTCCCTACATCGAAAGCTATCTGACCGTGATCATCACCGGCATGGTCGCCACATTCTGGTACAATCTGTTTTCCGCCATTCTGCGCGGCATCGGCGATACGAACGCCAGCACGCTTTTCCTGTTCGTGGGCATCGTGGTCAACGCCGTGCTGGATTATCTGTTCGTCGGGCCGATGCAGTTCGGCGTGGCGGGCGCGGCATGGGCGACCGTAATTTCACAGGCGGTTTCCGCGGCGCTGAGCCTTGTCTACATTCTGAAGCGCGATCGCAATCTGATGTGTACGCGATCGGATTTCAAATATGAGCGCGGCATGGTGCACGATACGCTGGTATTCGGCTTTTCCTCCGCACTGCATCAATCCAGCCTGTACCTCGGCAAGATTTTCGTGCAGGGCGCGGTGAACCTGCTGGGCACGTCCGGCATCGCCGCCTATACCGCTACGATGCGCATCGAGGGCTTTGCCAATTCGTTCGGTACCAGCTATGGCGCGGCGGTTTCCGTATTCATATCGCAGAATTTCGGCGCAAAGCGCATCGATCGCGTGCGCAGGGGATTCCGCGACAGCCTGATCATGGCTGTGCTGTTCGGCGCCGCCATTTCCACCATGCTGTACTTTGCCGCGCTGCCCGGCGTGCGCATTTTCCTGGATGCATCGGAAACGAAGGCGATCGCCTTCGGCGTGGATTATCTGCACACGATCGCGTTCGTCTATACGATGTGCTTTACCGGCAATACGTTCGTGGGCTATTTCCGCGGCGTGAGCGCGGTATATACGCCCCTGATCGCCACCACGCTGCACATCACCGTACGCGCCGTGCTATCCTATATGCTGGTGGGTTCGATGGGGCTGCGCGCCATCGCGGTATCGACCGGCATTGGCTGGCTGGTGATGACCCTGTTCCAGATTTCCATGGTGATCTATCTGAAAAGGAAAAAGAATCTGTAATTGGAATGCTGAAACGCCCTCGATCCGCGCGATCGGGGGCGTAATTTGATAAACAAATTCAATGTTCAACGAACAGCGCACGCAAACAATCCTGTCGCTGATGCAAAATGCGGATAATCAACACATCACTTTCACAGCAAAGGTAAAATATGCAATAGTTTTCGCACACCAGATACCGGTATTCCGTGTGAACAGAGATGAGCGCATCCAAAGGACGCCCTCTATCAGGAAAGCTGCTCAGGGCAGAAATGCTCTTTTTCAACGAACCGATAATGCGCGCTGCCGCATCGGGATTGCATAATTCTTCCGCGATGTATTGGCGGATTAAAATCAGATCTTTGCGAGCTTCCTTTGAAATGACAATGTTCACGATCAATCCTCCAGACCGGTAAACGCATCGTCCAGAGTCATGCCGCCATCCCTGCGGATGGATTCTACGCCCTTGGAAAGCTCAGCCAGCAGCTTTACGGCGGCTTGCAGCTTTTCATATTCGGCAAGCGATTGCACAACATATCTGCCGCGCCCGTTACGGGTAAGATAGACGGTTGAACCATCATCGCAGCAGCGAAGCACTTCGCTGTAATTTTTCAGATCGGAAATCGGCACAATATTTGTCATGCGGCATCCCTCCTTATAGGTATAGTATAGCCGAATTTGGCGGTAAATTCAACCCTGATTTTCACGGCACATTATCTTTTGATCTGGTTTTAAAAACAAGATTAGCTTGCGGTGCAGAACACGATTATGAAGCTTCCAACTACATTTCCTGCATTTCAGACCCATAAAGCGTATGAGAAGCGTAAAAAGTACGTCAATTCTGAATGAAAACCGCCGATTTCGGGATCATACAGGTGGAAATTTTCTGTGAATTATGATATGATTGGGAGGAAATTGCAGGAAGAAAACCGAGGATGTAGGGAAGATTATGGAAAAGAAGAAAAAGCGCCGCGGCGATCGATTTGACGCCACATGGCTTCGGGACGCGGATCCGATGCACGGCTTCGTGCCCTATCTGTATCCGCATCGCGCCGATAACGAAGCGTTCATTCGCGAAGCGGTGGATCTGACCGCGCTGAACGCGTTTCTGGAAAAAAAGAATGCAAATCTGGATAAGGCGCATCGCTATACGCTGTTCCATTGCGTGGCAGCGGCGCTGATCAAGACGCTCACGCTGCGCCCGAAGATGAATTACTTCGTGCAGGGCAATCGCCTGTACAGCCGTGATCATCTGTCGCTGGCGTTCGTGGTGAAGAAGCAGTTTTCCGACGAGGGCAAGGAAGCGCTGGCGTTCATTAAATTCCCGGAGGACACCACGCTGGATTCCTTTCACGATCGCGCGATGCAGGAAATCTTCGAATGCCGCCGCGAGGACGCGGTAGATAATTCCACCGCCGGCATGGATATGCTGATGAAGATACCGCGCTGGCTGCTGCGCATCGTAGTATTCATTCTGCACCGGCTGGATTATTACGGCCGCGTGCCCTACAGCCTGATCAAGTCCGACCCGAACTATGCGTCCGTGTTTATTTCCAATCTCGGATCCATCAAGCTGAATGCCGCCTATCATCATCTGAACAACTGGGGCACGAATTCCCTGTTCGTGGTGATCGGTCAGAAGCACATGGAGCCGGTGTTTGCCGCGGACGGAACCTGTGAAATGCGCGAGATGCTGAATCTGGGTATCACGCTGGACGAACGCATCGCGGATGGATATTATTATTCGAAATCCATCGCGCTGTTCAAGCACCTGCTGGAAAACCCGCAGCTGCTGGATCGTCCCGCCAACGAGGAGGTAGAATTTTGAAAATTGCCAAGCCCGAATGCGTAAAAACGCCGTGGTACGCCTATCTGGAAGGAATTCCGGCGCACCTTGATTATCAGGAAGGCACCATGATCGAAGCGATGGAAAAGGTCGCGGCGCAGAACCCCGATCTGATCGCCTATGATTTCATGGGCACGCCGACCACCTATGCCGATGCGGTCGCCGATATCGAGGAATGCGCCCGCGCGCTGCGCGCGGCGGGCGTGCGTGAAAACGATCGCGTAACCATCGCCATGCCGAACGCGCCGCAGGCGATTTCGATGTTCTATGCCGTGAATAGGGTCGGCGCGGTGGCGAATATGATTCATCCGCTGTCCGCCGAGGGCGAAATTCAGTTCTATCTGAATGATTCCCGATCCGTGTGTGCGCTGACGCTGGATCAGTTCTATCCGAAGTTCGCCGCGATCCGCAAAAATTGCCCCGCGCTGAAAACGCTGGTGATCGCCAGCGTGAAGGATGTGCTGAAGCCCATCATGAAGCTGGGCTACGCGCTGACGGCGGGACGCAAGATCGCCAAGCTGCCCAAGACGGATGATTACATCACGTGGAAGCAGTTCATCGCAAACGGACGGGCGTTTACCGGCGATGCGCGCGTGCCGCGCCGCGCCGAACAGATGGCGGTGATCCTCTACAGCGGCGGCACGACCGGCGTAACCAAGGGCATCGCGCTTTCGAACCTGAACTTCAACGCGCTGGGCGCGCAGATCATCGCCACGAATCCGATGTTCACCCCCGGCGATAAGATGCTGGCGATCATGCCCATGTTCCATGGCTTCGGTCTGGGCGTGAGCATTCATTCCATGCTGGTAAACGGCGGTCGCTGCATTCTGGTGCCGCGCTTCACGCCGCAGACCTACGCACAGCTGCTGGACAAGCATCATCCGAATTTCATCGCGGGCGTGCCCACGCTGTACGAAGCGCTTCTGCGCATCGAAGGGCTGGATAAGCTGGATCTTTCCTGCCTGAAGGGCATGTTCTCCGGCGGCGATTCGCTGCCCGTGGAACTGAAAAAGCGCATCGATAAGTTCCTGATCGATCATAAAGCCACCATTCAGGTGCGCGAGGGCTACGGCACCACCGAGTGCGTTACCGCATCCTGCCTGACCCCGCCCCACCACGCGCGCGAAGGATCGATCGGCATTCCGTTCCCGGATACCTATTACAAGATCGTGAAGGTCGGCACCACCGATGAAGTTCCCTACGGCGAAGAGGGCGAAATCTGTCTGGCAGGACCTACCGTGATGCTGGAATACGTAAACCATCCCGAAGAAACCGCGAACACGCTGCGCGTGCACGCCGATGGGCTTACCTGGGTGCATACCGGCGATCTGGGCGTGATGGACAGCGATGGATTCATTTACTTCCGCCAGCGCATCAAGCGCATGATCGTGACCTCTGGTTACAATGTATATCCTTCCCAGATCGAAAATCTGCTGGATAAGCATGAATATGTGCATATGTCCTGCGTGATCGGCGTGAAGGATCCCTACAAGATGCAGAAGGTCAAGGCGTTCGTGGTGCTGAAGAACGGCGTAACGCCCAGCGATAAGGTGCGCCAGGAGCTGATGGACTACTGCAAAAAGAATATCGCAAAATATGCGATTCCTTATGAAATTGAATTCCGCGATGATCTTCCCAAAACGCTGGTGGGCAAGGTGGCCTATCGCATTCTGGAGGAAGAGGAAATTGAAAAGGGCGCATAGAATATGCGCAGCCCGCCGAAGGCGCGATTGTGCGCCTTCGGCGGGCTGTTTTTAGAGATAAACCGCAGACTTGAGGGCTTTAAGAAGCGCATGTCAATATCCGTGGTCAATATGGCACCATTCTCCGCCGTCGGTTCTTACCAAAATCCAGTTCCAGTTATCGTAGGCGCTGTCTGGGTTCAGCGAACCGTCTCCGCCCGAAGAATCGACGTCAAACGATGACAACAGAACGATTACCTCTTCCGCATCCCGCCACTGCTGAAATTGCGCGTTTCGTTCATCGCCCGCATAGTATATCTCGGTAAGCGTACAGCCCTTCCAGCTGCGCTTGATTTCATTTTCGATTGTGCAAATGGCCGCTGAGATTTCCTCCTGCGAATAGATTTTCGAATCGACCTGATGCGTTTTAACGCCGTCCACATTTCCGCCGTCCACTTTCCCGCCGCAGGCAGACAGGAAAACGGCAAGAAGAACGGCGCATATTATTGTATACAGCTTCTGTCGCACAACAAACGCCCCCTTTTGATAAATACACAGCCCGGGACATATTTGAAGCGGCGGAATCGTGCAGCCTGCCGGCGGTCTGCCCGCGCTGCGCGGCATTCCCGTGCTTCCATAGCCGTTCTTAAAATCCGTCAGTAAACGTCCTTCATAACGGTATTGTGCAGATATTCGTTGATCCCTTCGTATTCGCTCCGGGACAGCGTCCGGGGCCTGCTCATGATGACCAGCCTGTGCTCGGCGCCCCCGCGGTGATAGGGCAGCTGAACGTGCGGATACGGGTTTTCTACGAAGCCGCAGCGTTCATAGAAATGCTTTCGCCGCAGGGAAATTGCGTCGACCGGGGGATCGATTTCCAGAATGAGCGGCGTTGTTTGCAGGGCGGAAAGGATTTTCTGCCCGTAGCGCCGGTTTCGCATCGCCGGTTCGATGCAGAAATGCTCGATGTAGAAAAACCCGCCGATATCCCAATACAGGATTTCGCCGATGAATTCGCCGTTATCGCAGATCGCATCGAAATGATAGGCGCGCTGGTTCAGAATCCGCGCCTGCGAAAGCGCTTCGCGCTGTTCGTGCGCGGGAAAACTGATGTGATACAGCGCGATTGCCCTCTCATACAGCGGATCATCGGTGCGCGTAATGCGTTTGAATTCCATTTGTTCGTCCTCCCAAATTGATTATACGATCGGCTTGGTTCTGCCGGTTACCGTCTGGATTGCGCAGGTATCCGTGCGGCTCAATTCCTTATCGGTGGGGGTGATCTGCGCTACGCATATGCCGCCCGACGTATCGATCGGCAGATCCTCCTCCGCGACGGCGATGTGCGTATCATCGATAAATACGGTGGGCAGCTCGCGGCCATCGCAGATCACGCGGCTGTATTCCGTAAAGCCCGCGCCCGTGATCATCAGCCGATCGTATTCCAGCACGGCCTCGGTTGCGCGCACCGGTACCAGCCCCATTTGCAGGCGCGAACGCTCCGGCGCACCCGTTTCGCCATACGCCTGCTGATCGCCGTAGAGCAGATCGTATTCCAGCGTTTTCAGCTTTTCCAGATATGCATCGCCCGTTTCATCCACCGGATAGGATTGATGGAAGCGGGTGATTACGCCATCGGAAATGCCCAGCCAGCGCAGCACTTCGCTGCCCAGCCGGTATGCCTGCATATCCTGCGCTTCGAATTTCGCGCCGTAATTGTTCCATACGATGTAGCGGCTGGCGTACAGATCGCCGGTTTCCAGAATCTCCGGCGTAAGTCCCAATCCGGGCAGGTGATCGCCGTAGATGATCAGCAGAACCGGCTCATCAAAATCATTCAGCGCAGCGGTTAACTTGCCGAGGAACGCGTCTACATCGTCCACCACGTTTACATAATTCTGAAACGCGGCATAGAATACCTCCTCCGGCGCGCTCTCCACGCGGATATCGCCGGTGGTATAGGTGTAGGTATCGCTGTATTTGCCGTGCGATTCCACGGAAATCGCCAGCGCCATATCCCGCCCCGGCGTGGTTTCCATCATGCGCAGAATTTCGCCCGTCAGAATTTCATCCTTCGCCCAGCCGAGCTTGGTATACTTCGGGTAGGGCATGTATTCCAGCGAATCGAAGCGATTCAGCCCCAGATTGGCGTAGGCGTGGTTGCGATCGTAAAACGCGCCCGTGTTGTTGTGCAGCACGGTGGTGGAATAGCCGTAGCGGCGCAGGATCGTGGCGATGGATTCGCAGGTGGTTTCCTGAATTACGGTGCTGTAGGGCACTTCGCCCGCGCCGAAGAAATCCATATTCATGCCGGAAAGCACTTCGAATTCCACGTTTGCGGTGCTGCCGCCCACGGCGGGCACGAACAGCTTCGCGTTCGGCCATGCGTCCAGCAGCGCATGGAAGTTCGGCTGCGGATCGTCGGACAGCTGTACGCCCCGCACGGTATCCACATCGAAAAACGCCTCCAGCTGCAAAAAGATCACGTTCGGGCGATCCAGATTCGCATCATCGCCGAAGCGCGCCGCTATGGCGGCGGGCTGCGTCGGCGCGGGTTCGCGGATGATATCCGTAACCGTCTGCGTGGAATAGGATTCCGGCGGGCGGATGCCGGTTTCGCCGAGGGTGAAGGTAAACGATGTGATGAATCCGCAATCGCGGAATACCGATACGCGGTCGGATACATCATCCGGCATCCAGCCGCAGTTCAGCGCCAGCAGATGCATTCCGAATACGGCGATGATCCAGCTCGCCGCCCACGCGATCGAACGGGGATAATTCACCTTCTGCACCTGCCGCGTGCGCGTAAACAGCAGGATCAGCCCCAGAATCACCAGTGCGCAGCAGGCGCACAGCAGAATGATCTGAAGCGGCGTAAGGTACAGCGAAATCATGCTGAAGGCCTCGCGGGAAATCAGCAGATCGGCGCTGATCAGCGGCTGCGTGCGATCGTGAATGATTACGCTGTTTGCGATGCCCAATCCGAGCCATGCGACGCCAATTAGGAATACCACCGCCTGACGGCGCTTGAACAGCTCCGAAATGGAAAGGGTAGAAAATACGATCATCCAGTTCAGCAGGAAATAACCCGTTCGCGCGGTGAGGTAGTTCAGCATCCGCGCGATCGTGCCCTGATTCAGCCCTTCAACGATCAGCGCAATGACCAGCGAAAGTGCCAGCAGAATTCCGATATGCGCGCCGAAGGAGCGCGTTTCATATCGAACCTCGCGCGGGCGAAACAGCTTTGGCTGCCGCGCGCCGGTTTCGGGTTGCCTGTTCATATGCATTCTCCGTTTTCAAAAGATTTGAAGCTCTGAAAAGAATTCCGTGCAATAATTCATGCACGGAACGCAGTATGCATTTGTAGAAATTACCATTTATCCGAATCATCATCCGGAATTACGCGCTCCATCGCCGCGATGGCGCATTCGATCATGGAATCATCCGGCTCGCGCGTGGTCAGATTTTGCAGCGCCAGACCGGGCGCGGAGATGATGCGGGTCAGCACGTTGTTGCGCCGTCCCGCCAGCTTGATCAGTTCATAGCCCACGCCGATGACGATCGGGAACGTCGCCAGCTTGATCAGCACGCGCAGCGGCAAAAAGTCCACGCGGATGAAGATCGATACCACGATGCCCACCAGCAGCATCAGAATCAGGAATGATGTGCCGCAGCGGGGATGCTGGCGCTTCTGCACGCGCACGTTTTCTACCGTCAGCGGAAGTCCGGCCTCGTAGCAGAAGATGGTTTTGTGCTCCGCGCCGTGGTACATGTAGGTGCGGCGAATGTCCTTCATCAGGCTGGTCGCCCATACGTAGGCGACGAATACGATGATGCGCAGCACGCCTTCGAAGCAGGCGCGCACGTAGTAATTATCGTGAATCGCGGCGGAACCGGTAATCAGATCCCACAGCTTCATCGGCAGCCAGAAGAACAGGAAAAACGCCAGAGCGACCGCCAGCACCGTGGCGATGGGCATCAGCAGCTTTTCAAAGATCGCGTCCCATTTGGACGGTTTTTTGTCCTTCTTCTTTTCCGCCTTTTTCTTTTCTTCTTCGTCCTCCAGTCCGGCAATTTCCGCCGAACGCATCAGACATTTATAACCGAAGGTCAGCGAATCATACATGCCGAATATGCCGCGAATGAACGGCAGACGGCAGATCTTCGGGCGATCCTTGCCCTTCGTTTCGCATTCCTCAACGATAATTTCACCCTGCGGATTGCGCACCGCCATTGCGGATTTTTTCGGTCCGCGCATCATGATGCCTTCGATCAGCGCCTGTCCGCCGATGCTGGTCATTTTTGCCATCGAATCTGTCCCTCCTGCGCTCGTGCGCATTTGTTCCTGTACACAGTATATTATACACCGTTTGCCGTCGTTGTCAAATGATGCATCCTGATTTGTATATCATTGTATATCACTTTTATTGACTGAACATAAACCGCCGCGGAAATGGAACGGACAGACCCGGCCCTTCGTTGCAAAGAGCCGGGTCTGCGTTTCGTATCGTCAGTTTTCGATAACCACCGTGGTGCCCGCGGGACAGTTGTTTACGATCCACTGGGCGTTATCCTCCATCATACGGATGCAGCCGTGGGAAGCCTTGCGGCCCAGCGCGTTGATCGAAGAATTGGTCGGCCCCTGCTTTTTCGCGTTGTACAGCACGGAATGGAACATGATGCCGCCCACGATGCGGTAGGCGTACTTCGCATAGCAGTTGTACTGCTTGAAATAATACCATTCGCCCGCGTTTACGCGGCCGTCCGCCTGGAATGTGCCGGTGGGCGTATCATAGCCAGGAAGTCCCGTGGAACAGGCGGCGCTGCCCACATACTGGGAATAGCTTTCGCCGTCCCAACCGTAGATGGTTACGCGCTGTTCGGAAATGCTTACGTAAATCTTGTAGGGGAATACGTATTCGCTCGTGCCCAGCGCGTCCAGCGAAAACAGCTTGCGCTGTGTGGCTTCATCCGCCGCGCCGTTTTCGGGCAGCCCGTTGCGGCGCTGGAACGCGGTCACGGAAAGCTCCGTCATTGCGCCGTAGGTGCCGTCCGGATTGTACAGATAGCCCAGCTGGCGCAGTCTGCGCTGTACGCGCCAGACCTCATCGCCGGTATCGCCGCGCTGCACCGTGCGCTGGTATACGATAAATTCGTTTTCGCCGGTGGCGAAGCCCTTGATATCGTCGGTGATATCGCCGCTGTAGCCGTTTTCGGAAAGGCGCTGCGCTTCGCTCAGCAGCACATCCTCTGCCACGGGCTGCACATCCGGATCGGGCGTGGGGCCGGCGGTGGGCTCCGGCGTGGCGTATACGGAATACAGCGCGCCGTAGGTATCGTATATGTATTTCTTAAAATTGGCGACGCCCGTCCGCGTAGCTTCGCCCGCGATGCCGTCCGCGGAACCTACCATAAAGCCCCACTGTGCCAGCATCGCCTGTACCATCTGCACATCGGCGGAACGGTTGGCGGCCTGATCCGGCGCGGGTACGGCTTTCGTAGAATACAATACGCTCTGCGTCATCGCATCCGCGATGCCGGACGGGGTCAGACCGTTGTTTTCCTGAAATGAAATTACGGCGGTCTGCGTGCTGTCGCCAAACTGGCCGTCGGAATTGCCCGTCAGATAGCCCAGCGCGATCAGGCGCGTTTGCAGCATGACCACGTATGCGCCCGCATCATCATCATCGCGCGATCCGTATTGCAGCGTGGGATAATTCATGCCGGTGGCGGTGGATTCGCCGTTGGAATTCAGGCCGAGCGCTTCCTCGGCGGTCAGCGCAAACGCGCCGGATACCGCGATCATCAGCGCCAGCAAAGCGGCCAGAGCAGATATGATTTTCGGTTGCTTCATTTGTGTGCCCTTTCTTTACCGGTTCTGTTTCATGATTATACACCATCATTATAGCACGGCCTTTGTACGCCCGTGCGACAAATTTGAAAAGAAACCGTGTACAATTTATGGATTGTGAATCCTCAGAAGGGCTGCTTGCCCACGCGGTGCATCTGGATTTCATCGATCACGGCGTTGCCGCGGTGCGTGAGCAGATATTCCGCCGCATCGGCGATATCCTCGGTTTCGATCAGCGCGTTCATATCGATATCGGGGCGCGATACGGTTTCCGCCATGCGCGTATGCACCGCGCCGGGGCACAGGATGTGCACGCGGATCCCATCGCGATAAACCTCCGCCGCCAGCGCGCGGGTCATGCCCAGCAGCGCGTGCTTCGCCGTGGAATACGCCGATTGCGTGGGATAGCCCTTGTGGCTGACGACCGAGCCCATGTTGATGATCGTCGGGCAATCGGACAGCCGCAGGATCGGCACGGCGCATTTGCACAGCATGTACGGCGCATACACGTTCGTTTTCATCATCAGATCCAGCTCTTCATAGGTGGTTTCTTCCATCGGTTTGACGAAACAAACGCCCGCATTGTTCACAAGCACATCCAGATCGGCGAAATGATTGTATACCGTATCCGCCACGCCGGTTAAAAATTCGGGGTCGGTCAGATCGCCGGACAGGATCAGCGCGTCACGGCAGCCCGCGTCCTCGGCGGCGGCAATCAGCTTATCCTCGCTGCGCCCCACCAGCGCAAGGCGCATGCCCATTTCATGGAAACGCTTTGTCAGCGCGCGGCCGATGCCGCCGCCCGCGCCCGTGATCAGCGCTACTCTGCCCGTCATATCCGTTTTCATACACTCAGCCTCCTCATTATATATCTACAGCAAAAATCCCCGATACCCAGTATGATATCGGGGATGCAGAATCATTACAAATCAGAACAGGATCTTCGCATCGTCCGCGGTGTGCAGGAAATCGCGGATCAGCTCGCGGCAGCGCGTATAGACGCATTCGCGCGCGTATTCCACATCGTTCTTTTCGCGCATCGCGCGCTCGTAGGGCTGGCGCAGTTCGGTGCCGACGTTGATCTTGGCGATGCCGGCCTTGATGCCGCGGGTGATGTAATCCTCTACGATGCCGCTGCCGCCGTGCAGCACCAGCGGGATATTCAGGGCGCTGCGCAGCTCGGCGATGCGTTCGATATCCAGCTTCGCGGCGGGCTTTTTCTTATCCAGCAGATTATCGGCGATCGCGCCGTGCACGCTGCCGACCGCCACGCTCAGCCAGTCGCATTCGGATTCCTGAACGAACTTCAGCGCTTCGTCCACGCGGGTGAAGCCCATCTTCTTGGCGAAAATTTCTTCGTAGGGAATGGAGGTCTGCTCGGTTTCATGACCCATAACCGCGCCCAGCTCGGCTTCCACCGGAATGCCCGCCGCGTGCGCCACATCGGCGACCTCACGGGTGCATTTGATATTGCCCTCCAGCGAAAGGCGGGAACCATCCACCATCACGCTGCCGTAGCCCGCGACGATTGCGCGGCGAATCAGCGCCATGTAATCCACTTCCTTGTGATCTTCATCGATCACGGGAACATGATCCAGATGCAGCAGGGTATGCCCTTCGACGGCGTACTTGGCGTATTCGTTGGCGATGTTTTCCAGGCTGCCGGATTCAAACTTTTCCCATTCCAGGCGGGCGACCTGAATCATCGCCACGCTGTTTTCATCCACGATGGCCTGCGCGATGGGCTTGAGCATCGGCGGATGGGGAATGTTGAATGCCGGGATCACCAAACCGTTTTCCAGCGCCTTGCGAACAATGATTCTCGTATCCATTATGAAACCTCCATTCAATGACAGTACGATATTTATTAATATTATTTTATCATGCGAAATGTTATATTACAAGCATAAACGGCATCCGGCGTGGATTTTTTGACGAAAGCTTGCGAACGCGGTCGGATGCTGATACAATGAAAGAAGGAGCGTGAGGAAAGCATGAAAAAGCTGATCGTGGCGGAAAAGCCATCCGTGGCGAGGGACATCGCCCGCGTGCTGGGGGCAAAGAACCGCGGCGAGGGATATCTGTACGGCGAAGAATACGTAATCACCTGGGCGCTGGGGCATCTGGTTTCCCTGTGCGAACCGGGCGAGGTGGATGAACGCTGGCAGAAGTGGAATATGAATGATCTGCCGATGCTGCCCCGCGATATTCCGCTGAAGGTGCTGCCCGCCACTGCAAAGCAGTTCAAATGCGTATCCGCGCTGATGAATTCGGATCGCATCGATTCGCTGATCTGCGCGACCGACTCCGCGCGCGAGGGCGAACTGATCTTTCGCTATATCTATCAGAAGGCGGGCTGCAAAAAGCCGGTGGAGCGGCTGTGGATATCCTCGATGACGGACGCGGCGATCCGCAAGGGCTTTTCGGAATTGAAGAGCGACGCCTGCTACGATGCGCTGTATGAAAGCGCGCGCTGCCGTTCGGTGGCGGATTGGCTGGTGGGCATGAACGCATCGCGCGCGTTTTCGCTGCGCTACAACGCGCATCTGTCCATCGGGCGCGTGCAGACGCCCACGCTGAATCTGATCGTGCGCCGCGATCTGGAAATCGAAAGCTTCGTGCCGCGCGATTATTGGGAAGTGCGCGCAAATTTCGGCGATTATGAAGGGCTGTGGATCAATCCGGAGCTTCAGGACGATGGCAAGGGCGCGCAATGCCGCGCCATGTCGAAGGAACAGGCGGAGCAGGTCAAGGCGCAGGTCGTAAAAAAGCGTGCCGTCGTCGCCGAAAGCAGCGCCGAGGTCAAGCGCATACCGCCGCCGCAGCTGTTTGATCTGACCACGCTGCAGCGCGAGGCGAACCGGAAATTCGGCTATTCGGCGGATAAAACGCTGAAGCTCGCGCAGGCGCTGTACGAACGCCATAAGCTGCTCACCTATCCGCGAACGGACAGCCGGTATCTGTCCGATGATATGCTGCCGAAGGTAAAGAGCACGCTTTCGCGCCTGCCGGAGCCGTATGCCGCGCTCGTGCGCGCGCCGGAGATGAACCCGAACATGCACACGAAGCGGTTTTATGATAACGATAAGATCAGCGATCACCACGCCATCGTTCCGACCGAAAAGCTGCCGAATCTGGATTCGCTGTCGGCGGATGAACGCAATATCTATGATCTGGTCGTGCGGCGGCTGATCGCGGCGCACTATCCGAATTACGAATATGAAGCGGCGAAGATCATTACAGAATGTGAAGGGCATAAATTTCGCTCTACCGGCAGTATGCCGATTGCGCAGGGCTGGCGCGCGGTGACCGGCGATGGCGCGGAGAAGAAATCGAAGCAGGATACGCAGCTTCCGCGGCTGGACGTGGGCGCGGAGCGCACGGTGGAGCGCGTCAACATCAAGGCGAACAAAACCAAGCCGCCCGCCCCGCACACCGACGCCAGCATCCTTTCGATGATGGAAAACGCCGGACGCGATATCGAAGATGAAGCCCTGCGCGAACAGATGAAGGATTCCGGACTGGGCACGCCCGCCACGCGCGCGGCGATCATCGAACGGCTGATTCAGGTGGGCTATGCGCGGCGCGCGGGCAAGAGCCTGGTATCCACGGAAAAGGGGCGCAAGCTGATTTCCGTGGTGCCGGAACAGATATCCTCGGCGGTGACCACCGGCAAATGGGAAAAGGCGCTGTCCGCCATGGCGGGCTATCAGGATACGGCGCTGCGGGATGCAAAATCGGCGCGCTTTCTGGAGGGCATCGATAAATTTTCGATCTTTCTGGTGGATGCGGCGCGGCAGGGGCGGCGCGATGTGCAATTTGAAAACGAATACAAGCCGAAGCGGACGCGAACGGCAAAGAAGCCCAAAACGCCCAAGGCATAATCGAAAAGGAGAGAACATATATGATTTCATTGCTGCAAATGGATATTGAAGCGGGCGAGATGCTGTTTCAGGATGATTTTACCGATGAAAACCTGTCGGAGCGCTGGGATCCGATTCCGCGCGGCGAATGGACGGCGAAGAACGGCGTGCTGACCGGCTGCTATCGCGGCAACGAGGGCAGCCTGATTTACACGCGCAAATCCTATTCGGGCGATATTATTCTGGATTTTTACGCCCGAATGGTGCCGCCGTGCGATAACGATCTGAATTTCACCTTCCGTGCGAACGGATGGAACCCCGAAACGAAGTGCGCGGACGTGGGCTACATCGGCGGGCTGAACGGCTGGTGGACGAAGCAGGCGGGGTTGGAAAGATATCCCGATTGCGCGCTGCGCTCCCTGTCCGGCTTCCGCGCGGAAACGGGCAGGGAATACCACATTCAAACCGGAATCGTGGGCAACACCTGCTTTCTGGCGGTGGACGGCGAAATCGTGGTAACGATGTCCGATCCCGATCCGATCCATGATCCGAATTGCGGCCGCGTGGGGCTGGGCGTGTATTATTCGTGGGTGGAATTTCGGAAATTCCGCCTGTACCGCGCGGTGGTGCATCCCGTGGCGCGCGAATACACGGCGAACTTTTGAACAAAAAATTAAAAATTTTCGAACACCCCATTTACAGGCAGGGATATGTTAATTAATGGCGAATATATACAGTACGGCGGCGCGCCGGACGGGTGTTCGGGATCGTGCATCCGCCGATCAAGCATATAAAAGGAGTTGAAATCTATGAAGTTTGTGTACGCAAGCAAGGACATGCAGGTATCCGACCCCTTGAAATCCCGCGTGGAAAAGAAGCTGGGCAAGCTGGAACGTTATTTCCGGGATGAACCGGAAGCCACCGTCCGCTTCAAGAAGCAGAAGGGCGCACGCAACATCGTTGAAATCACCGTCAATGCGGGCGGTACGATTCTGCGCGCAGAAGAATCCTCCAACGATATGTATCTTTCCATCGATCATGCGGTGGACAAGCTGGAAAGCCAGATTCGCCGCCATCGCACCAAGCTGGATAAGCGCCTGCGCGAATCCGAGTTGGAGTCGGTCGCCGTGGAAGCGCCGGAGTTCGAAGAACAGTCCTACGATGTGGTTCGCGTAAAGCGGTTCGCGGTCAAGCCCATGGGCGTGGAGGACGCCATCACCCAGATGGAACTGCTGGCGCACGATTTCTTCCTGTTCATGAACGAGGAGGACGATACCCTGAACGTGCTCTATCGCAGGCACGACGGCAGCTACGGTCTGCTGAAACCCGAAAACTAAACAATTATGCATTATCGAAGGCGCGGTCAATGTTGACCGCGCCTTCGCACTTGTCAAAAAGCGGAGTCAGAACCGCCTGTAAAATTAAATTCAGCGACATGCGCGGCTTGAGATTCTGGAGAATCCTCGCCATCCCAGCGGCACGCATTCATATCTACGCGGCCGTCGGGCAGGAAGGGAACGCCCTCGCTTTCCAGCAGGGCGCGGCGTATTTCGCTGTAACCGCCGCCTGCGATCGCACCGTCCGATCGCACCACGCGCTGCCACGGCAATCCGTCCAGACAGCGGCGCATCGCCCAGCCCACCTGCCGCGCGCCCCGCGGCTGTCCCAGCATCAGAGCGATCTGGCCGTAGCTCGCCACCCGCCCCTCCGGAATCCGCGCCACGATTTCATACACGCGCGCAAACAGCGTTTTCTGCATTCCGCATCCCTCCCGAATATCGCTCCTGCCTGTATTGTATCGCGCGGCGCGGAAAATTGCAAGCCGCGCTTGCAAAGGGTTTTGGGATGCGGTACAATTTGCAAGGAACACTAAAGCGCTGTTTCAGCGCGAAATTTCCTCCAAACCGCCCCTTGCAACGGGCAATTGACAAATTGAAAGCCGCGCTTGGTGGTTTGCAACCGAAAAAAACGGTAGAATCAGGTCATTCCAACGATGTGAGTCGAACACGGGAGGTTGACAAAATGATATTGGCGGATAAGATTATCGAGGAGCGGAAGAAGAACGGCTGGTCGCAGGAGGAGCTGGCGGAAAAGCTGGGCGTATCGCGGCAGGCGGTTTCGAAGTGGGAAAGCGCGGGATCGATTCCCGATTTGCAGCGCGTGATTCTGCTGGCGGAGCTGTTCGGGGTCAGCACGGATTATCTTTTGAAGGATGAACTGGTGCGGGAACAGCAGGAGGTCGTTTCCGAACCGGCGAGCGGATCGCTGCGGCGGGTTTCCATGGAGGAGGCCAGCGCCTATCTGGAAATGAAGAAAAAGCACGCGCCGATGATCGCGCTGGGCGTATTGCTGTGCATCCTGTCGCCCGCGCTGCTGATTTTGCTGGGCGGCTTTGCGGAGAGCCATATGCTGAACATCACGGAAACGCTGGCGGCGGCGGTAGGGCTTACCTGCCTGTTCGGCATGATCGCCGTGGCGGTGTTCCTGTTCATTACCTGCGGTCTGCGGGCGGATAAATCCGAAGCGCTGGAAAAGGAAGCCTTCGAAACCGAATACGGCGTATCCGGCATGGCGCGGGAGCGCAAAAATGATTATGCGCCCGTTTTCAGCCGCGGACTGGCGATCGGCGTGGTGCTGTGCATCGTGGCGGCGGTGCCGCTGGTGGTCGCCGGAGCGATGGAAGCGCCGGATTACATTCTTACCTCGCTGACCTCGCTGCTGCTGGCGATCGTGGCGCTGGGCGTGTATCTGATCGTGCGCGTTGCGATGATCCATGGAAGCTATGATACCCTGCTGCAGGAGGGCGAATATTCCCGCGAGGAAAAGAACGCGAAGAAGAAGCTGGAGCCGCTCGCGGGCGTTTACTGGTGCTGCGCCACCGCCGTATACCTCGGCTGGAGCTTCTGGACGCGGGATTGGAAAATTACCTGGCTGGTGTGGCCGGTCGCAGGCGTGCTGTACGCCGCCGTTTCGGGCATCGCGCGCATGCACATCGATTCAAAATCGAAGCGATAAATTTGAACATTCTAAGCGGATTTCGCGTCTTTGCAATATAAGTTATTAATAATGATTAGGGGCGATGTGGAAAGCGATTTATGGATCGATACGGATGGCGTGTGCAGGATGCTGAATCTTATAGACAGGGACTAATAGAGGGGGATTCATGAAATCAGGGTGCATGGGCATGGTTCCCATGCACTCTGATTTTGTAATTTTTGGTTCCTGTTAGGTATTTTGTTTGAAAAATGTTACCGGAAACCGTATATAAACGTATGCGCCGATTACCAACCAAATGTGTGCGTATTGTAAATTTTTATTGATAGGACAATATTATCTGACATTTTAAGCAGATTCTGCGTCTTTATATATAGAAACGAGAAGAATACAACGAACATGAGAGTATGACAGACAGAGCTGTAGCAGATTAGATAAGGTGGTTGGATAAAAAACGCAAAACGCAAAAGGCAAGTCTTATGGAAAGTCGGGTAGAAATGGAATCCAAAGAATTGTAATCAGGCAGAATGCCAGAGAAATTTTATAGTGCGGGTGAGCGAAATGCTTGGCTTCAGTGATGACCTGTATCCATTGATTTTGCTTTTTGAGTTTTGTTTATGACTGATTTTGTGCAACGGGGGGTGAGTCCATTGTGGCATATATGTTGAATGCATAAGGATAATGGATACTTTAATCAAGCTAATACTATGAAGGAGGTACTCAAGATGAAGAAGACAGCAGTGGTACTTATGTTGATTGTTGTGCTGGTTCTGCAAAGCGTACTGCCAATTGCCTTCGCCTATGCTGACACCTTGTACGAACAGGGTGATAAGCGAGGAGATAGAGTGCCCAGTTCAAGCCATAGCTTGCCCTATACTGGCTCTTGGAACAGTGTATCAAACTACACAAACTCAAACTATTATTTCACGGGATGCACAAAGTTTAAGATTTCAGTAGATACGCGGATGAACTATTCTGGAAGTACAGGGCGCTTCAGAGTATACCTTGTTGATCTGGACAGTTCTACGTCAGTTTGTGTTCTGGATTCCAAAACGGCGCAGTTCTCATACGCAAACTCCACAACGAGATCTGTAAATTCAAGTCACAGATACTATTTGAAATTTACGATATCCGACAACACCAGAAGTTGTTGGGGAAGTATGAGTATTGCCAAAGGGTAAGTATCAGTTGATGCAAGATTGGTTGTGTGTGATGCTGTGTTATCAGAGTTAAAGCCATTATCTCGAATGACAGAGTGGCATCAAAGTAGAACACATTAGGAAAGACAAGCTAAGCTATCGGAGGAGTTTATCTCTTCCGATAGCGTATTGTGTTACAATAGGGCGTATTCTGAAATATGAAGGGCAAAAGAAGGAGGGAAATCGATATGACGTCAGGCGGCAAACGATCGGATACGAAGGATAGTATTATTTATTTTGGCTTGATTGCAATTGGAATATTATACTCGGCGGCGCTTTTGTGGATTGTTCTGTTCAGCAGGGAAGCTGGAGGGAGAGCTCGCGTATTTCAGTGCATTCCCTTTTCCTTCGTGATCAACTTTGTAAGAGGAGAAGCGACCGTTGGCGAAGTTCTGAAAAACGTGCTGGGCAGCTTTGCCCTGTATATTCCGCTGGGCGTGCTGCTGCCGTGTTTATTTCCGAAGCTTTCCATGCGGAAGGCGGTTTTGGCGGGGTTTCTGACGAGCCTGTGCTGCGAATTGATTCAATACGCTGCCGCCGTCGGCACAGCGGACATAGACGATCTGATGCTGAATACGCTCGGCGCGCTGGCGGGCGCGGCGCTGTATTGCAAGCTGCTGCGGCGCGCAAAGACGATTCGCATCGCGCGGCTGCTGTCGCTGATTCTGTTGGCGGTTTACGGCGTATGCGGCGTTTTCGCTGCGCTGAATTATCTGCCGGAAATCTTGCCGCGGCAGACGGAATATGTTTATTCGGAGCTTCTGGGGAATGATACGGCGGAATCCTGTGATATATCGGGCTCCTGTCGGGAGATTCGAAATGACGGCGTTGTACTCGGCGGCGGCGCGCCCGCGGAGTTCCGCTTTTCCGAGGACGCGGTCATCCTGCTTTGCAGGGCAGCATACAGGAATTTGCCCAATGGATACATCTATAAGACGGTATTTACCTACGAAGCATGCACCATTCAGGAAGCGCAGGCGCTTATTGCGGAACGGGACGGTACGGAATGCGATCTATGGATCGATCCGGACGGCGCGTGCAGGATGCTGATTCTTACCTTATAAAAAAGAGCCGCTGCGGTGAATTTCGCAGCGGCCTTATAACGCTTATCTTTCACGGATGCTCTTTTTGATCTGTTCGAGCTTCGCTTTTTTTTCTTCGAGGTTCGCCTTCAGCGCGGCGATCTGCTCCGTCATGGGCAGTTCACTGCGCAGCGGGCGGAAGAAGCTGTACTTCCGGCGGGAATGATCGTGCCATGCGCGGATGTGCGCCTTCAATTCCTCCAGACGCACGATCACATCGTTTTCCTCGGCGTACCGGCGCAGCTTCGCCATCAGCTGTGCGGAATGCGCCGCATCGATGATGAACACGCCGAAGAACATGCCGATGACGAAGGAAAACGCCAGATTTTCGGAAAGCCAGCGCAGCGAATCCAGAATGTGCGGATGCACCAGCAGATAATACGCCACGCCCAGCAGCGACCAGATCAGCGAAAATTTTGGGCAGATGATGCCTTCGATGTTGCCCCATTCATGGGAATAATCCCACAGGCGCACGTGGTTGTGGTGCAGGCTCGCCCAGCCGGCGATGTATTCGATCGCCGTCATGCATACGCCGATCAGCACGAACAGCAGAATTTTGCCCCAGATCGTGCCGGTATTCCAGAATCGATCGCCCAGCTCCGAAAGTACGAACATGATGCAAAGGCCGCTGCCGTACAGCGGCAGGTACGGCCCCGTGCAGAAGCCGGGGTTGATCCATTTGCGCTCCGGATTGTTGGCGGAAATGAAGCGGCGGAACAGCAGCTCCAGTACCCAGCCCAGCACGGAGCCGATGAAAAACAGAAACGCCAGCGCCAGAAATGTACTCATGCGGTTGGTTCCCCTCTCTGCAGGTTTTTGTATCCTCGGTTATTTCGCGCATCCGGCGACGCCGGATACGATGCGCGCCATTTCATCCATCTTATCTTCCATATCGGCAACCAGCTTCAGCTGCGTGCGCGCGCGATCCAGATTGTGGTTTTCGCGGTGGATGCGGAAGTAGGTATCGCCCTGAATATGATCGGCGAGGAAGCGAACGCCGCATTCCAGCGTCATCAGCTTTGAAGCCAGCGGCAGGGTTTCGATCTCCGCCGGACACAGCCGCGCGCCGCAGGCGGATAAAAAGCCCTCGGCATAGGTGCGGAACAGATCAAGGTTCATCCATACCCTGTCAAGATCGCGCTCGTCCTCCGCGGCGGTGCTCGCGCCGAAGCGGATGGAATCGCCGAAATCATTGCCCGCCAGACCGGGCATCACCGTATCCAGATCGATCACGCATAGCGCCCGCCGCGTTTTCGCATCCAGCATTACGTTGTTCAGCTTGGTATCGTTGTGCGTAACGCGCAGGGGCAGATCGCCGCGGCGGCACATCGAAAGCATTTCGCCCGCCTGTTCCTCGCGCGCCAGCGCAAAATCGATCTCGCGGCGCACGTCCTTTGCGCGGTTTAACGGGTCGGCTTTGATCGCATCGTGCAGCTGGCGAAAGCGATTCTGCGTATCGTGGAACAGCGGGATCGTTTCGGTCAGCGTGGAAGCGTCGAAATCGGCAAGATCGCGCTGAAATTCGCCGAAGCCGATCGCGCTCTGGCGGAAATCATCCGCCGTTTCCACCTGATCCAAACAGATCGCGTCCGTGATGAATTCATACATGCGATACCAGCCCGCGTTTTCGCCCGCCGCGATGTGCAGACAGTGTTCGCCGTTTTTCGTGGGCACCAACGTAAGCACCCGGCGCGAACCCAGCCCCTTTGCGCGCAGATGTCCCGTCACGGCGGAAATATTCGCCATCAGCGCGGGGACATCGCGGAAGATATGATCGTTGATCTTTTGCAGAATGTAGGCGCGCCCGCCTTCCGTTTCCGCGCGGTAGGTTGCGTTGATGTGCCCGCTGCCGTAACGCTCACATTTCGCGGCGCGCCCCTCCACGGCGAAGCCGCTGATAATCTCAAGCATCGTTATACCTCTTAAATAAAATCCGCATCGATCGGGATGCGGATTCGAAATACTGCGCGATTATTTCCCGCGGTTGCGCTGCGCGCATTCCACGCAGATGGCGTTCATCGCGTCCATCTTTTCCAGCATATCCTTCGCCAGCGCGATCTGGCAGCGCGTGCGCACCAGATTGTGCTTCGGCTTAACCACCTTGAAATATTCATCGCCCAGAATGTAATCGTCCAGGAAGCGGGAAGCCAGTTCACACGCCAGCGCGAAGCAGGAAATGCCCAGCGTATTGATTTCGTTATCCGTGAGCGTGCGTGCGGTCTTGCTCAAAAAGCCCTCGGTAAACGCCCAGAACAGGTTCAGGTTCAGACCGGCGCGGCTCGCATCATCGCAGTCCTCCTCGACGAAATTCGCCACATAGCGGATGGCGTCGCCGTAATCGTGCGCCACCAGACCGGGCATAACGGTGTCCAGATCGATGACCACCAGCGGCTCCAGCGTGTTTTCATCGAACAGAACGTTGTTGATCTTGGTATCGTTGTGCGTCACGCGCAGGGGCAGCTGACCGCGGTTGTACATATCCGTCAGCGTGCAGGCGCGATCCTCCATGGAAAACAGCCAGTCCAGTTCCTCGCGTACCTCCGCAACGCGGCCCACCGGATCCCGCTGCGCATCCGCTTTCAGCTTGGCGTAGCGCTTGCGGGTATCGTGGAAATCGGGGATCGTGTAATACAGGCTGCTGGCATCGAAATTGGCGAGCAGCACCTGAAAATCGCCGAAGGCTTCGCCGGTTCTGCGGATTACGCGCACATCATCGCACGAATCATAGGTGATCGACGGCACATAGTTGCTCAGCCGCCAGAAGCCATCCTGATCCATCAGATAATTTTTGCGATCCGCCGTATGGTGGAAGTGCAGGCACACCGCCTCGGGCGCTTTTTTACGTATGTATTCCGTGACCTTATCGATGTTCGCCATCAGCTCCACCGGCTTCTGAAACGCCACGGTGTTGATGCGCTGCACCAGATAGGGCTTCAGCTCCGCAAATCCGGAGCCGTTATCGCGAATATAGGAAACCTTGTAGGTGTGATTTACGTTGCCGTTTTTGATTTCCTCATAAGAAAAGAACGGCGCGTCAATGCAAAAAGCCTTGCCGATCTGCTGAAGCTTTTTTGCGACCGCCTGATCCTGCATCAGATTATTGATCATGGAAAACCCTCTCCTCTATCTCAGGGTAGAATATGCAGTATGATTATAACACATGCGCAATCGCCTGTCCAGCCGCAGACCGCTGACAAACGCCGCAACCGCAGAAATTTTCTGAAACACTTCTGACGAAGTGAAAATTTCTGCTTCCATCGACAGCAGTCGCGCAAAGGCGGCAAACCATCAGGTTTGCCGGTCGGCATATAGCCGACTGCCGATGGCTCAATCAAAGATTGAGGCACGG
>JABLTK010056968.1_pt1 | contig 26668 bp, 29 predicted proteins | sample 7160131 | NCBI WGS metagenome assembly JABLTK01 (sample SAMN14651221, study PRJNA627086) | human gut metagenome | isolation source: feces | host: Homo sapiens
GAAGATATATCAATTATAGGAGTTTTAAATGATACTGAAATTAAATTATTAAACCTATTATATACACAGGGACTAAGTTATAAGGAAATATCTGAAATAACAAATGAAAATATAGAAACTTTAAAGAAAAGGCGAACTAGAGCCTTAAAGAAATTAAAAAAGGTTATGGAGGAATGAGAAAATGCAATATAATACAGAGTTTTATAAATTATTAAGACAAGCTGTATATGATGATACAGCATTAGTAAGAGTATTAGACAAAATAATGAAACTTATAAATAGTAATTCTAAAGATGATGATGGGGAAATTAACGAGGATTTAAAGAGCGAATTGATTACATATTCTATTGAATTGATACGAAATAAAAAAATTTATAAAAAATTTGAAATTTGATGTCCACTTTTTCGATTTTTTTGTGCTGTTCATAGTAGAAGGGTTAAAAAACTTCTACTATGGTATGCACATTGAAAATTGAATAGATTTTATTAGAACGACAAGAACTACATTCTAGGTGGGGTAGCAACTATTTAGATATCTAATAAGAATGTTATCTTATTATGAAGTAGTTTGGATACTTTTGTATAGTCATAGAACGAGCGTAAAGTTATAGGAATAGACCATAATGTTTCTATAATGGTGCGTCCCACGCAATGAGTACAAACCAGAGTTCTGGGTGGTAGATAACCAATGTTGCTAGAAACAATAGCAATCTAATAAATGAATGGAACAATTAAAGTTAAAATAATTTAACTATTAAAATGGAGGATAAAATGTTAGATATTATTTCAATGATTATAATATTATTCTTTTTAATGGGACTACCTATGATTTTAATAATTATAGGTGGCAGTAAAAGTAAGTCAGAACAAGAAAGAACTTATGAATTAGAAGAAGAAGCACAATACTGGAGAGATTATGAAAAAGAACAAATAAGAAAGAAAAAAATTAGAAAAATAAAAATTAGGAGGTTTTTCAAATGGGTAAAGAACTTTATACATGGGAACAAGTAAGAGCTTATGGAGAAATTGCATTACATAATTTAACAAAATCAGCAAATGAAATAAATATGAGAAATTTTAAAAAGTGCATAGATCCACTACAAACTTTATATGCAAAAGATGGAGTGGAAGGAATGGCAGAATATTTAATGAATAAATATGAAAAATAAATAATAAAGAAAGATGTTAGTTTTTTACTAGCATCTTTTTTGAAAGGAAAAGTTATGGAGGAAATTAATCAATTAGAATACAAACTAAAGAAAAGCAAAGAAAATTTACAAGCAGATATTGCAAATAGAAGAATTGATAAAATTGATAATATTAGTATAGATTCTAATACTTCATTAGAATCGAGAATACTTAATTTCTTTCAAAAGATTAAAAATCCTTATGCAATTAGAGTTGGAAATATAGTAGTGGAAATGGAGTTTTCAGATAATTCTAATATATCTCCAATGGAGTGTATAGACGCTACTTTAATAAATGAATACAAAATGAGAGAAATGTCAAATGTGTAAATTTTAGAATTGAGGAATTTTAGTAAAATAGGATAAAATCAAAGGTTATGCTACTATTTGGGTGTAGGAGGTTTTAGAAAATGAAAAGAGGTAGAAAAAGTAAATATGATATTGAAATAAATAAATCAAAAGTTTGGAATGTTGCTGTATATATTAGATTATCAGTTCAAGATGGAGATAAAGCAGAAAGTAATAGTGTTATCAATCAGAAAGAACTTTTAAATATGTATTTGGAACAAAATAAAGAACTTAATGTTAAAGAATATTATATTGATGACGGATTTTCTGGAACAACTTTTGATAGACCTGCTTTCAAGAAAATGATGAAAGATATAGAAAAAGAAATAGTAAATACAGTTATAGTAAAAGATTTATCTCGTTTTGGAAGAAACTATATTGAAGTTGGAAATAAGATAAATTCATTTATGAAAGATAATATAAGATTTATATCTGTTTGTGAAAAGATAGATAGTTATAAAGATAAAAAGTCAGTAGATGATATTATTTTTCCTTTAAAAAATATAATGAATGAAATGTATTGCAAAGATGTATCAGATAAATTGATAAAGACATTTGAGGTTATGAAAAAAGAGGGGAAATATATAGGAGGAATACCACCTTTTGGCTATATAAGAGATGAAAATAATAAACACAAACTAATAGTAGATAAGGCTTCAGCAAGTGTTGTAAGAAGAATATTTGATTTATGCGAATCTGGAATTGGTAATGTGTTAATTACTAAAGAATTAAATGAAAAAAATGTATTAACACCAAGCGAATATAATTGTAAGATTTTAAAAATTACATCATCAAGTAGTAAAGTTGCAAAACAATGGACAGCAAGTATTGTCGGAAAGATATTAGATAATAGAGTTTATTGTGGGGATTTAGTTCAAAACAAGACAAGAGGAATTAGTTATAAAGTACATAAGAGATTAAAAAACGATGAAGAAGATTACATTATAATTGAAAATGCACATGAACCAATTATAGAAAAAGAAAGATTTTTTAATATACAAAAAATAAGAAAAGATAGAAAGTTTAATTGGAACAGAAGAATAGAAAATATTTCTATATTTGACGGAATTGTATTTTGCAGTAATTGTAATAAGCCATTAGTAGCAACTATAAAAGAAAAAAGTATGATAAATAATACTGAAATTGATAAATATGTATTGGAATGTAAAGAATGCAATAATCAAAATGATAAACCTTATGTAATAGATGTGGACAAGTTAAAAATATGTATTTTTAGAAGTATTAAATATCATATAGATTTACTAAATGGATTTGAAAATGCAAGATTATCTGTTAAAGAAAATAAAGAATATGCAGACAAAATAAAAGAGAATGTTGAGAATTTAAAAAATAAATTAGAAAGACTTGATAAAGAAAGAACAAAATATTTCACAAAATTCAGAGATATGGAAATTGACGAGCAAGAATATATTGCTTTTATCAGAGAGAATGTTAAAGAGGAAGAAAATATAAAGGAACAAATTAAAAAAGAAAAAGCAAAGTTAATGGAGGCAAGATTAAGTTATAAGAATGTTGCTGAAAATAACTGGGTAGATACTTTAATGAAATATAAAAATCAAAGGAAGATTACAAAAGAAATGTTAAATGACTTAATAGAAAAAATTTATATCAATAATGATGGTAGAAAAATTAAATTAGTATTTAAGTATGAAGACGCTTTTAAATTAGCAATGGATTATTTGAAAATTGTAAAGGAAGGGGGAAATACTAATGCCTAGACAAAGTAAATATAATAAAGAAGAAAAAGATAATGTGAAAAGTTATCAATATAAAGCAGCAATATATATAAGATTATCAGTAGAAGATGGAGATAAAGAAGAAAGTAATAGTATAACAAATCAAAGAATGTTATTAAATCAATTTTTAAAAGATAATTCAGATATTGAAGTATATGATTATTATACAGATGATGGATTTTCTGGAACTACTTTTAATAGACCAGGATTTGAAAAATTGTTAGAAGACTTATATGAAAAGAAATTTAATACTGTTATTGTAAAAGATTTATCAAGATTAGGAAGAAACTATATTGAAGTTGGAAATTATATTGAAAAAGTATTTCCTTTATATAATATAAGATTTATTGCAGTTAATGACCAAATAGATAGCATAAAAAATCCTGAATCAGTTAATAGCATAATTGTACCTTTTAAAAATTTAATAAATGACGAATACTGTCGAGATATATCAAATAAAATAAAGGCAGTATTAAATGTAAAAATGAAAAAAGGAGAATATGTTGGAGCTTATGCACCTTATGGATATATCAAAGATCCAGATGATGTACATCATTTAATTATTGATGAAGATGCAGCAAAAGTCGTTAGAATGATATATGAACTTACTTTAAATGGATATGGAAGAACAGCAATAGCAAAAAAATTAAATGAATTAGGAATATTAAATCCAACAGGACATAGAGCAATAGATTTAAAAATGAAAACACCATTTAAGAATAATACCGATAAAGTTACATATTCTTGGTGTTCAACAACAATTAGAGATATTTTACGAAATCAAATGTATTGTGGAGATTTAGTTCAAAACAAAGGAAAACTAATTAGTTATAAAATACATAAAAGAGTATTAGTACCACAAGAAGAATGGATTATTGTAAAAGATACACATGATGCAATTATAGATAGAGATACATTTAATAAGGTACAAAAAGCAATACTAAACAGAGATACAAGAATGAATACAGATGGAAAAATATCCATATTTGCAGGACATATTAAATGTGGAGATTGCCAAAGGGCAATGAGTAAAAAGATACCAGGAAAATATAAAGGACAACCTAGAAATTATTATCATTATATGTGTTCTGCATATATGAGGTCTGGTGGAGAAATTTGTACAAAGCATAGTATAAAAAATGATGAATTAGAAAAAGCAGTTTTAGAAAGCGTAAAAGTTCAAATTGGACTTATAATAGATATGAAAAGAATAAAATGACAAATAGATAGTAAAACATTTAATGATAATCGTAGAAGTTATTTGCTAGAAAATATCAATAAATGTGAAGAAACATTGAATATTAAAAGAAAGTTAAGAAAAGAGGCTTACGAGGATTGGAAATTAGGTATTATTACAGAAAAGGAATATAATGACTACACCCAAGAATACGGAAGGCAAATAAGGGAAAATGAAGCATATATTGAAGAAAACTATAAAGAATTACAGAATTTAGACAAAATGAGTACCTCTGGAGAATGGATTGAATATTTTGAAAAATATCAGAATGTAAATTCATTATCAAGAGAACTTATAGATGGACTAATAGATGATATATATGTTTATGAAGATAAGAAAATTAAAGTTAAGTTTAAATATGAAGATGAATACAATTATTTAATTCAATATATAAAAAGAAGAAAGGGAGATATACTTTAAAGAGAATTTATCTCTCTTTTTTCTGTAATTTTATAGAAAAAAATTAAATTTTATGATATAATTTGAAAAGTTTTAAGGAGGTTATATATTATAACCGCAAAAACTTAAAAAACTTATGTATGAACACTTACATAAGATTATGAAAAATACGAAAAACAAGAAAAAATGGCGAATAAAAGCCTCGAAACCCTTGATATTATAACTGTTTTAATGAAGAACGACAGGGTACGCGAATTTGAATGGTTAGATACGAGGAGTTGAGAGGAAGACAGATACTTAAACTGCAAAAAATAATATTCCATTCTATGTGTATTATTCAAGAAATATCTTTAATAATATTAGAAAAATCTAGGATAAAATTCAGTTGTTAAGAAAAACTTGACAACTGCTAACGCTTTAAAGCTAAAGAACGAAAGGAGATATCTATTGGAAAATAAATTAATTGGAAATGAAAATAATATAATTTTTTATAATGATGAAGAGGGACAAACCAGAATAGAAGTTATATTACAAAATGAAAATGTATGGCTAAATATTGACTCTTTAACGAAACTATTTAAAATAGACCGAACAGGTATAACTAGGCATATAAACAATATCTATAAAGATGAAGAATTAGATAAAGAAAGCACATGTGCAAAAATTGCACATATGGGAAATGATAATAAACAACAGTATTCTACTAGCTATTATAATCTTGATATGATTATTTCCATTGGATTTAGAGTAAATTCAAAACCTGCAATTAAATTTAGGACATGGGCAAATGCAATTATAAAGGATTATATGATTCAAGGTTTTGCATTAGATGACGATAGATTTATGAAAGGAAGAAAATCTGATCAGGAATATTTTAAAAGATTACTAGAAAGAATAAAATTAATTCGAACTAGTGAGAGAATGTTTTACCAGAAAATAACTGATATTTTTGCAGAGTGTTCTATAGATTACGATAATACTAGTGATACTGCTAGAGAATTTTATGCTAGCATACAAAATAAATTCCATTATGCAATAACTGGTGAAACTGCGGCAGAGATAATTTATAATAGAGTTGATAATAATAAATCTAATATGGGATTGACAAATTGGAAAGAATCTCCAGATGGAAAAATACTAAAATCAGATGTAGTAATTGCTAAAAATTATTTAGATGAGCAAGAACTAAAAAATTTAAATAATATTGTTAATATTTTTCTTGATATTGCAGAAGATAGTGCAGAAAGAAATATACCAATGTATATGAAAGATTGGAAAGAAGAAGTTGATAATGTTTTAAAAATGAGACATTATAAAATTTTAGATGGGAAAGGAAAAATCTCTAAATTAGATGCTGACACAAAGGCTTCAAAAGAATATGAAAAATTTAAAGTAAAACAAGATAAAAATTATATATCAGATTTTGATAAGCTAACAATGAAATCTAAGAAAATAAATGATAAAAAATAGGAGGGTATATATTTTAACCCCAAAAACGGACAAACCTTTATATATAAAAGAAAACATAAACTTATGAAAAGTGCTAAAATCTGTGGTTTTGGCGAATTGAAATAGATTCCAGATGTTGTTATACCAAGTGTTTTAAGGAGTAATGACAGGGTACACAACTTTTAGCAGTTAAATAGGAAGAGTCCAGAGGAGGAACGATACTTATGCCACAGTAAGAAAAAACAAAATAAATAATGTGGAATGAAATTGTTTGCTCAGAAGAGAACAGATATATAGGAGGGTTTTATGAAATATTTTAAAAAAATGTTAGGTGATAGAATTTATTTATCTCCTAGATGTGCATCAGAAGAAGAAATTAAAAAATTCACAGAATGGATGAATGATTTTCAAGTAACTGACTATATTGGTGGAAGTGAACAAATAACAACATTGACTGGAGAAAAAGAATGGCTTGAAAATTCTGCAAAGAATAATGAAAATAGAGTTTTCAATATTGTTGAGCTAAATAATAACAAACTAATTGGAACTATAGGTTTAGAGCATTTTAATTGGATCCAAAGAAGTGCTGTTCTTGGAATATTTATCGGAGATAAAGACTTCAGAAGTAATGGATATGGGGCTGAAGCTATCAAATTGTTACTAGAATATGGTTTTAAATATCTTAATTTACATAGTATAAGATTAGAACTGATTGCTATAAATGAAAGAGCTCATAGATGTTATTTAAAATGTGGATTTAAAGATACAGGATGTAATAGAGAAGGAATATTTTTGAATGGGAATTATTATGATAGATTACATATGGATATACTTGAAAATGAATTTGAAGGTGACTACATCAGAAATAAAAATATAAAATAATAAGTAATTATCATAGCGAAAAATTACAAGTTATAGAGCAGATAATTAACAACTAAACCAAAACAGATTTAAAAAAAATGAAATAAAGGAGGTAAATATTGAAAAATTTAGTTCTAATAGATGGAAACAGCATATTAAATAGAGCGTTTTATGGAACAATGACTTCAAAACTTATGATGACAGAAGATGGCACATATACAAATGCAATTTATGGTTTTTTAAGCATAATGTTTAAAATAATAGAAGATATAAAACCAGAATATATGGTAGTAACATTTGACCTAAAAGCTCCAACTCATAGACACAAATTATATGAAGGATATAAGGCTAATAGGAAAGGTATGCCAAATGAACTTGCAATTCAAATGCCAATTTTAAAAGAAATACTATTAGCAATGAATATTAAAGTTATCGAAAAAGAAGGATATGAAGCAGATGATATAATCCGGAACTCTTGCAAAATGGGGGCAAAAAGAAAAATTAGATGTAACTATATTAACAGGAGATCGAGATAGTTTTCAATTAATAGATGAACATATAAAAGTAAGAATACCACATACAGTACAAGGAAAAACTGAAACAGAGGATTATACAGTAGAGAAAGTAATTGAAAAATATGGACTCTCACCTAAAAGCTTAATTGAAGTAAAAGGACTTGCAGGAGATAGCTCAGACAATATTCCGGGAATACCAGGAGTTGGAGAAAAAACAGCAATAAATTTAATAAAAGACTATAAAGATATTGAAGGAATATATAAGCATATAGACAACTTAAAAGGCAAATTAAAGGAAAAAATTGAACAAAATGAAGACATGGCATATCTATCAAGAGAACTTGGAACAATTGATTTAAATGCACCAATAGATAAAAAATTAGAAGATATGCAAATTACAGAATGGGACAAGCAAAAAGTAGTAGAAATATTTACTAAACTCAAATTCAATAGATTTATAGAAAGATTTAACCTAAAAAAAGAGCAAAACTACAATGAAGAACAAATAACAGATTTGCAAGGAGAAGAAATATCAGGAGAACAGCTAGAAACTTTAAAACAAGAAATAAAAGAAAATAAAAAAATATATTATTATTTAATAACAAAACCGCAAAACGGAATAGGTATAACAAATACTATAATAGAAGGTATAACAGTATATTCAGAAAAAGCTAACAAAGCTTACTTAATAAAAGATATAAAAGCTCTACAAGAAATTTTTGAAAATATAAACATATTAAAAATTGGATACAAACAAAAACAAGACTATATACTATTAAAACAAATAGGAATACAACCAACAAATCTAATGTTTGATATAGAAATAGCAGGCTACTTATTAAATTCCAATATAAACAAATATACAATAGACTATTTATCAAATGAATATCTAAAAATAGATATATCTACATATTTGGAAAATACAGAACAACAAGAAAAACAGCTTACATTTTTCGAAACTGCTGATGACCCTAAAAAACTAGATAAAAAGAACTATATATATGTATACTTAATTAATAAATTATATTATATATTAACAAACAGAATGAAAGAAACAGATGTACTAACATTATTTAATGAAATAGAAATGCCACTATCAGAGGTTTTAGCAGATATGCAATATCAAGGAATATATATAGATAAAAAACAACTACTGGAATTTGGAGATGAACTAAAAAACAGAATAGAAGAGCTAACACAAGAAATCTATGAACTTGCAGGAGAAGAATTTAATATAAATTCTCCAAAACAATTAGGAGAAATTCTTTTCGAAAAGTTAGCATTACCAATGGGCAAAAAAAACAAAACAGGATACTCAACAGGAGTAGAAATATTAGAAAAAATAAAATATGCACACCCAATCATAGAAAAACTTCTAGAATATAGGCAAATAGGCAAATTAAATTCAACATATGTAGAAGGCCTAATACCATATATAAATTCTAAAACAGGCAAAATACATTCAAACTTTCATCAAACGGTAACAGCAACAGGAAGAATAAGTTCAACAGATCCAAACCTACAGAATATTCCTACAAGAAATGAATTAGGAAAAAATTTGCGCAAGGTTTTCAAACCAGAACAAGAAAAAATATTTATAGATGCAGACTATTCTCAAATAGAATTAAGAGTACTAGCTCATATTTCAAATGATGAGCATATGATACAAGCATTTAATGATGATGAAGACATTCATACACAAGTAGCTTCAAAAGTATTCAACACACCAATTGAAGAGGTAACAAAAGAACAAAGAACAAGAGCAAAAGCAGTTAATTTTGGAATAGTATATGGAATTAGTGACTTTGGTTTGTCAGAACAATTAAAAATATCAAGAAAAGAAGCAAAACAATATATAGAGCAATACTTAAGCAAATATCAAGGAATAAAAAGCTTTATGGACAACATTGTAGAAACAGCGAAAAAAGAAGGATATGTAGAAACTCTATTTCATAGAAGAAGATATGTTCCAGAAATAAACTCAAACAACTATATGGTAAGACAATTTGGAAATAGAATTGCAATGAATACACCAATACAAGGAACAGCAGCAGATATAATGAAACTTGCAATGATAAATATATATAGAGAACTAAATAAGAAAAATCTAAAATCAAAAATAATATTACAAGTACACGATGAGCTACTAATAGAAGTAATTCCAGAAGAAAAAGAAGAAGTAAAGCAAATATTAAAACAAGAAATGGAAAATGTAATAAAACTAAAGGTTCCATTAAAAATAGACATAGAAGAAGGCAAAAATTTATATGAAGCTAAATAAGGAGGGTATATATGAGTAAGATTTTAGTAACAGGAGGTACTGGATATATAGGCAGTCATACTGTAGTAGAATTACTAAAAGCAGGAGAAGAACTAGTTATTGTTGACAACTTTTCAAACAGTTCACCAGAAGTATTAGAAAAAATAAAAGAAATCACTAAAAAAGATTTTGAATTTTATAAAGCAGACTTATTAGACGAGGAAAAAATAGAAGAAATTTTCAAGGAAAAAGAAATAGAATCAGTTATACACTTTGCAGGTCTAAAAGCAGTAGGAGAGTCAGTAGAAAAACCAATAGAATATTATCATAACAATATAACGGGGACATTGGTATTACTAAAATTAATGAAAAAATACAACTGCAAAAAGTTAGTATTTAGTTCTTCAGCAACAGTATATGGTAATCCAAAAGAACTACCAATAAAAGAAGAATTTCCATTATCAACAACAAATCCATATGGAAGTACGAAACTAATGATAGAGCAAATACTACAAGACACGGCCAATGCAGATAAAAATTTTAGAGTAGCAATATTAAGATATTTCAATCCAATAGGAGCACATGAAAGCGGACTAATAGGTGAAGTGCCAAATGGAATACCTAACAACATAATGCCATATATAATGAAGGTTGCAATAGGAGAATACAAAGAATTAACAATTTTCGGAAATGATTATCCAACACCAGATGGAACAGGCATAAGAGACTATATACACGTAGTAGATTTAAGCAAAGGACACTTAAAAGCATTAGAAAAAATCAGAAAAGAATCAGGTGTTAAAATATACAATTTAGGAACAGGTAGAGGATATTCAGTATTAGAATTAGTAAAAACATTTGAAAAAGTAAACAATGTAAAAATAGCCTATAAAATAGGAAAAAGAAGATCGGGTGATATACCAGCATGTTATGCAGATCCAAGTAAGGCAGAAAAAGAACTAAATTGGAAGGCTGAAAAAAGTATAGAAGAAATGTGCCGAGATAGCTGGAATTTTATAAAAAAAGATTTCCAAAATAGGAAACAGAAATAATAGGGATGGTAAAATGAAAAGAGTTTTATTAGGAATGAGCGGAGGAGTAGACAGCAGTGTAGCAGCAATTGTACTATTAGAGCAAGGATATGAAGTGATAGGAGCAACAATGAAGTTATGGGAGCCAGAAAACGAAGGCGAAGAAAGTAAATGCTGTGGAAATGATAATATATTAGATGCAAAAAGAGTATGTGATAAATTAGGAATACCACACTATACATTAAACTTTAAAGAAGAATTTAAAGAATGCGTAATAGATAATTTTATAGAAACATATAAAAATGCAATAACTCCAAATCCTTGCATAGAATGTAATAAATTTTTAAAATTCCATTACTTTTTCAAGAAAGCAATGGAACTAGAATGTGATTACATAGCAACAGGTCATTACGCAAAAACCGAGTTTAGTAAAAAGTACAATCAATATGTACTAAAAAAATCAAATGCAGGAAAAAAAGACCAAAGTTATGTTTTATATAATATTCCAAAGGAAATAATAGGAAAGGTTCTATTCCCATTAGGAAACTTTGAAAATAAGGAACAAATAAGGGGAATTGCAAAGCAACATGGACTACTTACGGCAAAAAAACCAGACAGCCAAGAGATATGCTTTATTCCAGATGATGATTATGCAGGATTTTTAATAAGAAGTGGCAAAGTTAAATCAGAACCAGGGCAAATTGTAAATAAAGAAGGAAAAATATTAGGAACACATAGAGGCTTGATACATTATACTATAGGTCAAAGAAAGGGACTAGGAATATCGAACGAAAATCCGCTATATGTAATAGATTTAGATATTAAAAATAATAAATTAATCGTAGGAGAAGAAAAAGATATTTACTCGAAAGTATTATATGCAAAAGATATAAATTACACAGTAGATATAGATAAAACCAAACCAATAAAAATTCAAGCAAAAATAAGATATAGTGCAAAAGAAGGAACAGCAACACTATACCCAGAAAAAAATGGAATTACAAAAGTGGAATTTGCTGAACCGCAAAGAGCAATAACTAGAGGACAATCTGTAGTTTTCTATATAGATGATGTTCTAATAGGAGGAGGAAAAATAATTTGACATAAATGTAATTTTCATAAATATAATATCTTAGGTGATATTTATGATAATATATGTAAAACAATTTGAAAAGATAAAATTCATATATAGAATATTTAACATATTGAAAAAAGAGCAAATAGAAGATAAAACAATAATATATATACCCATAAATGGCAATAGTAGAAAAAAAACAGTAAAAAGAGTGATGGAAAAATTAAGTAAATATCTATATGAGAACAGTGTAAAAAACGTAATACTAGAAGAAAAGTTAATGCAAAATGAAGAAGCGAAAAATGTACTATATAGCTACAATATTAATATCCTAGATGGTACAAGATTATCTAAATTCCTAATATATAATGTAATACAAAAAATATATAAGTACAAAAAAAGTAGAATAGAAGCGGGAGAGATTACAATACTTACAAATGAAAACAACGACATAACAATAGAAAACATAATGTTAATTGCTAGGAATACAAAAAGACTAAACATAATAACAAGCAATACAAAAAAATTTAAAAAAATAGTGGATTATTTATATCATGAATTAGGAATACTAATAAAACTATCAAATAATATAAAAACAAATTTGAACAGCTCAGACATAATAGTAAATATGGATTTCCCAGAAGAAATGCTAAACAAATTAGATATTCCAGATAATGCAATAATTATAAATGTACCCAAAAACACAAACATAACTTCAAAGAAATTTTCAGGAATAAATATAAAAGGATGGGAAATAGAAATACCAGAAAAATATAAAATTAATGGTTTCGCAGATTACATCATATACGAAGGAAAACTATACCACAAAACATCCATAAAAGCTTTTGAACAAATAGAAAAAGATAAAATCAAAATTAAAAATCTAATAGGGATTAATGGAATAATAAACAAAAAAGAATTTATATAAATTTTGTAAAATTATACTTGACAAAATGTATTTTGTAGAGTAAGATTAAGAAACTACATAAATATAAAAAAGGGGTAATGAAAAATGGAAGAAAAAGAATTTTTATTAACACAAGAAGGGTATAACAAATTAGAAAAACAATTAGAATATCTAAAAACAGAAAAGAGAGCTGAAATATCAGAACGAATTAAAGTAGCACTAGGATTTGGAGACTTATCAGAAAATTCAGAATATGATGAAGCAAAAAATGCTCAAGCAGATAATGAAATAAAAATAGCAGACTTAGAAAACAAACTAAGATATGCAAAAATTATAGATGAATCAGAAATCGATACAAAAACTGTACAAGTGGGAAACACTGTAAAAATACTAGACATAGAATTTGATGAACAATTAGAATACACAATAGTAGGTTCAACAGAAGTAGATTTATCACAAAACAAAATTTCAAATGTGTCACCAATAGGTGCAGCATTAATAGGAGCAAAAAAGGGAGAAATCAGAGAAGCAAATACTCCGGGCGGTGTAGTTAAATATAAAGTATTAGATATAAAAAAAGCACAATAATAGTAAAATAAAGGGAAAAAAAGAAAAAACTAACATAATTTTACCATTTTATGTAGACAAACCATAGAAAACGTAGTATAATATAAATGTCTAAAAAAAGACTAGTCCAAAAGTATAAGCAAAAGATATCTTATGGACGAAAAAAAGGAGGAAATAAAATTGGTTACAAATTATTCACAAAACAACTATATTATATTAGTTGGTCAAGTTACAAGTGAGAAAAAATTTAGTCACGAAATCTATGGAGAAAGCTTTTATAATTTTGACTTAGAAATACCACGTTTAAGTGGAATATCTGATATTATACCAATTACAATATCAGAAAGATTAATTGCAAATTTTGACTTAAGTATTGGCAAAAAAGTTGTGATTGAAGGACAATTCAGATCTTATAATACATATGAAGACACAAAAAGTAGATTAATATTAACAGTATTTGCAAAAGAAATTAGAGAAAAAGGAGAAGAAGAAGAAATAAAAGTTCCTAATGAAGTTCAATTAATAGGACATATTTGTAGAAAACCAATCTACAGAAAAACACCATTTGGTAGAGAAATTGCAGATATATTAGTAGCGGTAAATAGAGCATATAACAAATCAGACTATATACCATGTATTACATGGGGAAGAAATGCAAGATTCTGTGAAGATATGCCAATAGGAACATTATTGAAATTAGTAGGTAGAGTTCAGTCAAGACCATACGAAAAGAAACATGAAGATGGAAGCGTTGAAACTAGAACTGCATATGAAGTATCTATTAGTAGTCTAGAATTTATAGATAATAAAGAAGATGAAGTTATAACTACAGAAGAAGCAATGTAAAGGAGTAAAAAAATGGATTATTTGTATATATTACAACAAGCACTTATAGGAATAATTACAATATTTTGGCTATATAACATAGCAATAAGTGTTTGCTCATTAATAAAATTCAAAGAGAAACCATTGTTAACAAATAAACAACATAAATTTATGGCAATAATTCCAGCTCATAATGAAGAAAAAGTTGTAAAGAATTTAATTGAAAGCTTAAAAGAACAAAATTACCCAAAAGAATTGCTAGATATATATGTAATAGCAGATAACTGCACAGACAATACAGCAAATATTGCAAAAAATGCAGGAGCTATTGTATATGAAAGAAATGACCCAGAGCATAAAACAAAAGGATATGCAATGCAATGGTTTTTAAACAAAATGCAAGAGCAAAATGCAGAATATGATGCACTTTGCGTTTTTGATGCAGATAATGTTGTTGATAAAGAATTTATGAACGCAATGAACAAAAAACTTTGTCAAGGAGAGGAAGTAGTACAAGGATATAGAGACATTAAAAATCCAGATGACACATGGGTAACAGCAGGATACGCATTATTCTATTGGACAATGCATAGATTTTATCATTTAGCAAGATACAATATTGGATTATCACCCTTGCTAAATGGAACAGGTTTTATGGTAAAATATGATTTAATAAAAGCAGAAGGCTGGAACACAAAGACCTTGACAGAAGATATAGAATTTTCATTAATAAACATAGCAAAAGGAAGACGTTTAGGATGGGCAACAGATGCAAAAGTATATGATGAACAACCATTAGGATTTAAACAATCATGGACACAAAGAACAAGATGGTCAGTAGGTCACATACAATGCTTCAAGTATTATTTAAAAGACTTAGCAGCAGGGGTTGTAAGGAACAAAAAAATGATGAATGTTGATGGACTACTATATCTTATGGGCATGCCAATATTAGTTGTAACACTTTCAATATTAGTAATAAATTTAATAATTTACATTGGAGATGGAATGACACTTGCGGGTCTAATATTTAATTATGCAAAATATTTAATAGCAACCTTTATAATGCCACCACTTACAGCAATATTAACACTACTATTAGACAAAAGACCTATAAAACCAATGCTAAAAGGTATACTTTGCTATCCTCTATTTTTAGGATCTTGGATACTTATAAACATAAAAGCACTAATAAAACCAAACACAACATGGGAAAAAATAGAACATGTACGAGATATAAAAGTAAAAGAGACATAAGCATGAATAAAATATAAGGAAATATGTTTTCTAAAATCAAGACATATTTCCTATTTTTCATTCTGGAAAAATTCTTAAAAAAATCATAAAATAAACTTGCTATTTTTCTAAGAATATTGTATGATAGTATAAGTGAAAAAAGTAATTTATATGGAGGTATAAAATGAAAAAAACGATTGCAATAATATTAATAATCTTGTGTTTGCTATCAATCAATACAACATTAGCTACAGAAGTAAACACTCTTGAACAACATAACAAAAATGACGTTTCAGAGATAAAGGATAAAATGGAAATAAAGAAAGAAATCTATACAGAAAAATATGGCTCTGATGCATATTGGCTAGCAGGTTATATAATTGAAGAAATAGTACAACCTTATAGTATTCCATTCTGTTTTGTAGGCATAATAATAGGACTTATATTCCAATATGCAATGGGGACAAGAAGATTGGACTATAAACATAGAGGTTTTGGAACAGTAATAATTTTTGTTACAATACTTGTTATATGCCAAGTATTACCATTTATATATGCACTCATAGTAATGGGTTGGAGGGGTTAAACATATGAAAGTCTTATTTGCAGTAAATAATGATAATGTTTCAGAAGCAATTGTAAAGAAATATCAAAGAGACTACCAAGAGATACTATCTTACAAAAACGTCTATTATTTTAATGCAATATATCAAGAATTACAAAAGGATAAAAGCTATAGTAGAATAGTAATAAGTGAAGATTTAGAACCATATGCAAACAATGATTATGATTTAATAGATAAATTTCTATTTGAAAAATATAGTAAAATTACTGAAGAAATAAAAAATGCACCAAATGAACATATAGACATAATATTAATATGTGCAGACAGAAGAAAAAAAACAGATGACATGCTAATAAAAATTTATTCAAAAGAAATATATAATGCAATAATCGGACAAGATAGAAGTATAGATGAAATTTGCAGATTAATAAATCATCCTAGGGATAAAGAAGCAGCAAAACAATATTATAACATACACGAAAGCGAACTAGGAGAAACTGAAAGCGAAGACAACGTTAGTGAAGCAGAAGTAGAAAATATAATAGCACATTATGCAAGACTTGGAAAAAATGAAAACAAATATATAGACAGCTTTAACAATATTGTAAGCCAGTATAATGACACACAACTTAGAATTATAATAAAATATTTACCGTTAAATGTAAAAGCAGTACTAGAAGAAAGATCTCCAAAATATCAGCAACTAGTAACTACCTCAGCACTAAATGGTATTGACTTTAAAAAGAAAACAGAAAACTACAAAGAAAAAATCAAAAACAAACAACAAGTTAATGAAGAAAATAGCATATTAGAGCAATTAATAAAACCAAAAAATATAAAATCAGTTGTAATACCAACAAATATTACAACATCTAAAGTACAAAAAATAGAAGTACCAAACATTAAAAAACCAGAAATAAGACAAGATATCGTAGTAGAGAAGGATTTTCTAGAGCAAAGAAGTGGAACAATCGAAACTCCAGAAGAAACAGACATAGAGAATATAGATATGCAGGAAATCGAAACAGATGCACAAGATAAAGAAAAAATCGAACTAGAAGCAAAAAGAGGAAGAGGTAGACCAAGAAAGAATCCTCCAAAAGAAGAACAAGACCAAGCAACAAAAAGAGGAAGAGGTAGGCCGAAAAAACAACAAGAAAACGAAATCGAAACAGAAGATATTAAAGCACCTGAACCAGAAATAGATTTGTTTAACTTAGACGAACAAGAAGATGCAAAGCAAGAGAATACAAGGCAAGAGGAAATAGACTTGTTTAGTCTAGAAGAAGAAACAGAACAACCAGAAATAGATTTGTTTAATATGCCAGAAGAAAGTAATAGTCCACAGGATACACAAGTAAAAACAAATGAAATGAATATTCAACACAATACAGAAAACAACTATATTGCAAAAACCAACAATACATATTCAAATCTCAACACACTACTTACTAGCGACAAAAAAATAGTAGCATTTGTAGGAACCACTAAAAATGGCACATCATTTGTTGTTAATAATACTGCTGAAATGTTAGCATCTATGGGAATAAATACAGCCATATTAGACATGACAAAAACAAAAAATGCTTATTACATATATACAAACAATGAAGAAACATTAAGAGGAATAGCAAGAGACTGTATGAAAAACTTACAAAATGGTGTAGCTGCTGGTATCAGTGCAAAAAGGAACTTAACAGTATATACAGAAATGCCAGGAGAAGAAAAAGAATATGAGATTGATAAAATTTTATCAACATTAGCAACTCAATATTCAGCAATATTAATCGATACAGATTTTGATACAAATCCAGAAATATTTGAAAAATCGCAAGAAATATATCTAGTACAGTCAATGGATGTATTAACTATACAACCATTAACAGCTTTTTTAAGAAACTTAAAATCAAAAGACATATTAAAACCAGAAAAACTTAAAATAGTAATAAACAAATCAGCAAAAATAAGAAGCTTAAATGCAAAAACATTAATAGGAGGCATGTCATGTTATAATTCACCAAACATGACATACATGACAGAGCTATTTAACAAAGATACAATAAAATATTGTGAAATTCCATTTGAGATGCAAAACTATGTAAAATATTTAGACTCTTTAGCAAACTGCGTAATATCATTAAATGGATACACAAAACAATTTATAACATCACTAAGAGAATTGGCAAACATGGTATATCCATTAGTAAATAAACAGCCATATTCTACAGCATTTGATGAAAAAAGAAATAGAAACCCTTTTTCAAGTCAAACGAATGAGATATTAAACAGAATGAAGAAAAATTACTAAAAGAGGTGAAAAAATTGACTATTGGACTAATTAGTGTAATATTTGTTCTAGTAATCCTGGTAGTATGCTTAGTAATATACAATTTATCTATATACAAAAAAGTAAAAGGATTAAGCAATACTAACGAAAAAATCGCAAATTTAAGGGTGTTGCAAGATTTTATGGATACAATAGGAAAAGACGCATTAGCAGAAGATAAAATAAAAATCATAAATGACATTCTTATTGAAAAATACCATATAAAATATTCAACCATTGTAGTATTTAATGGTGCAGAATATGTACTAAAGGCAACAAATGTAGATGAAAAGTTTTGGGACACTATGAAAAATCTTCATACAGAACCAATTTTTAAGGACAGTATAGCAAATGCAATCCCTAAATATGTAACAGTAAATAAGCCTAATGAAAAACTAAGTTATCAAAAATCAGACATGATGAGAGCAAAATCAGCAATGTTCTTCCCATTATATATTGACAATATTTATATAGGATACTGGATCATAGAAAAAGACGAACCACATGCATTTGATAGAATGGACACAGGAATCTTAGAAATAATACGAGAAAATATAATTTCAGTATTAAAAACAATATCATATCAAAATACTATAGAAAATATATATAGAACAGACAAATTCACAGGATTAAATTCAGCAGAATATCTATATGGAAAAGGTAAGAGAATAATTGACAAATATGGGAAAAGTGCAATTTGTATGTTTTCAATAAATAATATAGAAGAAATTAATGAAAAGATAGGAAGAAAAGTTGGAACTGAATTAATTATACAAGTAGCGAATACAGTTAAAACAAACATTTCATCAGAATATATATTTGTACGTTATATGGGACCTAAATTTGCAATTGCATTTTCAGGAACAGAAATTGAAAATACTATAGAATTCATATCAAACATAAAACAAAACCTTGAAAACATAAAAATAGTTATAAACAACAAAAAAGGAAAAAAAATAACAGAAATACAGCCAGTAATAAACTTTGTATTAGGGACATACTATAAGGGCACAGGTCTTGAAGAAGTAACAAAAAAACTAGAGGAATATTTAGACAATAGTCCTAAGACAGAGAGTGCAATAAACTATATTTAATAAAAAGGAGGAATTTAGTTATGGCAAGTGATAAAACAATGAGCTTTAAAGTTGAAAAAGATAGAAGCTTAAAAACAAAAGAAATTTTAAAAGAAGTATATCAGGCATTAGAAGAGAAAGGCTATAACCCAATAAATCAAATTGTTGGATATATATTATCAGGAGATCCAACATATATAACAAGCCATAAAGAAGCAAGAAACATAATAAAAGCAATAGAAAGAGATGAACTTTTAGAAAGCATGGTTAAAAACTATATAGGAATAGAAGATTAAAATATGAGAACACTTGGAATAGATTATGGAGATGCAAGGGTAGGAATAGCAGTAACAGATGCTTTAGGAATCACAGCACAGGGATTAGAAACCATTACATATAATGGAAATGACAAAAAGGTATTAGCAAAAATAGACGACATTATAAATACATATGAAATAAGTACAATAGTAATAGGTATGCCACTTAATATGGACGGCTCAAAAACAGAAAGGGCACAAAAAACTGAACAATTCATTCATAAATTAAAATGCAAATACAATAAAATTAAAATAGAAACCGTTGATGAAAGATTAACAACAGTACAAGCACATAAAACAATGAATGAACTCGGAATTAAACCTAAAAACAAAAGAAATATTGTAGATACAATATCAGCTGTTTACATACTAGAAGTATATATTAATAACAAACGATTACCCCTGCAATAATAACATGTAGGGGAAATATATTATTATGGAGGACTAATGAAATTATACCCTAAATTATATTTAAACAATGTTAAAGAAATAACAATTGATTTACTGAAAAAAAACAAAATAAAAGGACTAATACTAGATATAGATAATACATTAATAGATTTTGACAAAGTATTACTAAACCGGATGCGAACAATGGTGCAATGAATTAAAAAAGCAAGGAATAAAAATGTGCATATTATCAAATACAAATAAATTATATAAAGTAAAGAAAGTAGCAGAAACATTAGACTTGGAATATTTATACTTTGCACATAAACCTAATAAAAAAGGATTTAAAAAAGCAAAAAGCATATTGAATTTAGAACCACAAAACATAGCTGTAGTAGGTGACCAAATATTTACAGATGTGTATGGGGGTAATAGATGCAATATGTTTACAATACTTACAAAACCAATAGATACAAGAGATATATGGTTAACCAGACTAAAAAGACCATTTGAAAAAATTGTATTACATAGATATTTAAAAAAGGAGAACAAACAATGAACATATGGCATGATATTAATGATAACAGAATCAAAAAAGATGATTTTATTTCAGTTATTGAGATAACAAAAGGAGGCAGGAACAAATACGAATTAGATAAAGAAACAGGACTGTTAAGACTAGATAGAGTTTTGTATACAGCAACACATTATCCTGCAAATTATGGCTTCATACCAAAAACTTATGCGGAAGATAATGACCCATTAGATGTACTTGTGCTATGTCAAGAAAACATAGAGCCAATGACCTTAGTAGAATGTTACCCAATAGGAGTATTGACAATGATAGACTCACAACAAAAAGATGAAAAAATAATAGCAATAGCAAAAAAAGACCCATTTTTAAATACATATAACGATATAACAGAATTGCCAGAACATATATCAAGTGAAATAAAACATTTTTTTGAAGTATATAAACAATTAGAATACAGAGAAACTGTAGTGGAGGAAATATTAGGTAAAGAAGCAGCAAAAGAAACAATACAAAGAAGTATAGAAAATTACAAGAAAAAATTTGTAAATAAAAACACATAAACGTTACAAAGAAAGGAATAAGTGACTTTTATGATAGGAAAAATAATATTTACACTAGTTGCATTTATACTTTTTATATATATTTTGTTATTAAAAATGATAAAGAAAAACGACACAGCATATCTTATAATATTATGCTTGCAAGCACTAGGAATACTGCTAAATCTAATAAGGACAAGCTTTAATATATTCAACCGGAAAAATTAGTACAATAATATTATACCTGCTATGTATAATAATTCCAATTCTAGTATTTCTTTTAGAAAAGAAAAATATAAATATTTCAGAAATGATAAGAATTATTATTTCACAAGTCTACTTATGGTTAGATAAACCGGAAAAAGCCAAAAAAAATTTGATAAACCTAGTCAAAAAATACGAGAAAAGCTATATAGGTCACAAAATGTTGGCAAATATTTATGAACAAGAAGGCAAATTAGAAAAGGCAATAGATGAATATGTAATAACACTAGATATAAGAAAAAATGATTATAACTCATATTATAAAATATCACTATTATTACACAAACTAAATAAAAAAGAAGAAACAATAGATATGCTAACTACATTATTAAAGAACAAACCTCAAATGTTAGAAGCATCAATGCTATTACGGAGAAATTTATCTAGAAGAAAAAGAATTCAAAAAGGCAATTGAAATATACACAAATGCAGTGAAATACAATCCAGATAAATATGAGATATACTATAATCTTGGAATATGCTATTCAAGAATAAATGACTTCAACATTGCAAAAAAATGCTTTGAAAAAACAATAGAAATAAATAGTCAAATGTATCCAGCATATTACAGATTAGGGCAAATAGCATTACTGTATAGAGACTTTGAAAGTGCAGAAGAAAACTTCGAAAAAAGCACATGTAATGAAAAAGAAGCAAAAGCATATTTTGAACTTGCTAAAATACATATACTTAAAAATCAAAAAGAAAAAGCAATATCAGATATAAACAATAGCATAAAGGCTAACACAAAATATTATGAAATAGCTAAAAAAGAGCCTATTCTATTCCCAATTAAACAATATATAACAAAGCCAGTAAATGAAACAATACCAGAATATAATGAAACAGAACGAGAAAAAGAAATAGAACAATATTTAAATGACACATACAAATTAACAAAAAATTTAAATAAACAAAAGGAAGACAAAATAGGAATACCAAAAACAGAACAAGAATAAAATTTACAATAAACAAAAAGCACAAACAATATATTAATTTAAATTTATTTAATGAAGAGGCGAGTATTAGTCGCTCGGAAGAAAATACAAGAAAAGAGGAAACCATATGCAAATATATCAAGCAATAATTTTAGGAATAGTACAGGGACTAACTGAATTTTTACCAATATCAAGCTCTGCTCACTTAAATTTATTCCCATGGATATTGGGTTGGAACCAGATGGGGAAAATACCAGAATCATTTGATGTTGCATTACATATAGGAACACTACTTGCAATACTGATATTCTTTTTTAAAGACTGGATACAATTAATTGCTGGAGGATATAATCAAGTAGTAAAAAAGAAAAAAACAACTGAAGGAAAAATATTCTGGTCATTAGTTTTAGCAACTATCCCAGGAGGAATTCTAAGTTTAATCTTAAGCAAACTATCTGAAAAAATATTTGAAAAAAATTTAGATATTGAAATGATAGTAATCGCAATTACACTAATAATAATGGGAATAGTCTTATACATCGTAGATAAAAAATCAAAATCAAATATAAAATATGAAGATATAAATTTAAAACACTCAATAGCAATTGGAACTTCTCAAAGCATAGCAGCAGCATTTCCAGGAGTATCACGCTCAGGAATAACAATGACAGTAGCTAGAGCTTTAGGAATAGATAGAGAAAGTGCAGCAAGATATTCTTTTTTACTTGCAACTCCAATAACAGCAGCTGCTATAATATTTGACTTTAAAAACTTTGATTTTAGCAGTATATCATTTTGGATAGGAATTTTAACAAGCTTTATTGTTGGAATATGCATAATAAAATTCCTCCTAGACTATTTGAAAAAAGGTAGTTTTAAAGTATTTGCTATATATAGAGTTATACTAGGCATCTTGGTTATTGGACTAGGAATATTTAAAACGATATTGTAACAAAACCGTAACAAAACTGTAACAAAACTGTAACAAAAAATATAACAGAAAAGTATTGTACTTTTTCTAAAAAAAAGGTATAATATAGAAAGAAAATTATAATACGTATGACAAAAAAAGAGGAGGGGAGTTTACAAATGCTATTTTTTAATAGTCGAAAACGTGGCATAGTAAACGTAAAAATGATAATAACAGAAGAGAAAATATTGTCAAACATCGATAAAGTACAAAAAATGATAAATCCAAATAGTAAAAAACAAATTGTACAATTAGAAGATGACGCATATTTTAAAGATTTAATTGATTCTATAAAAGTATATTTAATTGAATATCCAAATAAAAAGAACTTTCCGGAAAGCGTTTATAAAGCTGCTCACGGGTTAGTAGAATATGCAACAGACCAATTTGAAGACAACACAAAACAGATTGAAGTACTAATTAGACAAAGAGAAAACAACATTAGTATGGCAAATGAATTAAAATTAGTTTTAGAAGCAGTTCAAAACAAAGATAAAGAATGGAAAGGCAAAGTTAAAGGTATTGCAGAACATGTTTCAGAAGATATAGTAGAAGCTCTAACAATAATAGGAAAAACTAAAAACAAAATTCCAGAAAATTACGAAGATGCAGTTAAACTAGTAACAGCTAGAATAAATAACTTAGAAACAAACCTACATATAGAAATAGACATGGAAAGAATAGAAGACAAATCAAAAGCTTTAAGCTATATAGGAATTGAAATTGCAGAAGCTTTAAGAGGTATACCAACTCCAATATTTGAACCTGAAGAAGAAAAAAAGGAAAAAGTTGATGAAGAACTTGCTGAATACATAGAAGAAACTAGATTTGAAGTAAAACCATCATTATGGGAAAGAATAAAACAAAGTAAATTTGTACAAGCAATAAGAAACTTAACAAGAATAAAAATAGTTATAGATGTACCAGCACTTCCAGAAGGTAGAAACAAATAATTATAAAAGAGAGGCACGGTGCTTGTGCTTCTCTTTTATACAGAATGTAGAAAGAATTAATTACAAAATACTATTATAACTTTAAATGAAATTGGCGAACAATACCTGCCCACAAAAATATTACAATCAAAACAAGAAAGGAAAACATATGAAAATAATTGAACCAATTGTTGAAATCGAAAAGGCAGACTATGAAAAAATGATGAAAAACTTAGAAAGAGCTTGCCGAACATGTTATCGCTCAGAAGAAAAAATAACAGAAACAAGCTACAAAACCTTATTGAAAAACTGCATAAATAGAGGACATGAATCAGTTTTAGAACATGAAAAAATCACAATAAGAATGATTTGCGATATTGGAGTATACAAAGATTTAACAAGACACAGAATAGCATCATTCTCAATAGAAAGCACAAGGTACTGCAACTATGGAAAAGACAAATTTGACAATCAAATTAAATTTATAAAACCAGTAAATATAGAAGAGGGAACGGAACTATATAATCAATGGAAAGAAAGTTGCGAAGAAATAGAAAAACACTATATACAAATGGCAAAATTAAATGCAACACCAGACCAAATGAGAATGATACTACCACACTCTACAGCCGCACTGGTTACTATGACAGCAAACATAAGAGAATGGAAACATATATTATCACTAAGATGCACACATCATGCACATCCAGCAGTAGAACAAGTAATGATACCATTACTTATACACTTTAGAGAAAAAATGCCAGAAATATTTGAAAACATAGAATATGATGAACAATTTGATAAAAACAAATATGCAAAAATAGTAATAGCTGAATAGTAAACAATTTACATTTACATAATTATATGTTATAATGGAAATAGATTGAGAATCTAAGAGGTGAAAATATGTTTAAGAGCAAATATAGTACAGTATTAACAATATTCCTAATAATAATTATAATAGCAATAATAGTAATAGGCACAATAATGGCAATAAAAGCCTATAAAAACTATGAAGACTCTAAAGAAAAAAGAAGAGTATTAGCAGAACTAGTAGATAATAACAATGAAGAGAATAATAACAATGAAGATGAAGAAAATACAATTGGAGAAAATACCTTTATACAACAAGTACAAGACAATACTACTCAAGGAAATCAAACAGGTGGAAGCTCTAGGTCAAAAACAAAGTTCTATAAAAAATATCCAATGGTTGGATATATTAAAATAGAAAAAACAAAAGTAGAATATCCAATATTGCTAGATGTATCACCAGGTGCATTAGAAACAGCTGTAGGAGTACTATATCCAACTAATCCTAACTTAAATCAACCAGGAATTACAGTAATTATCGGACACAATTATAGAAATGGGAAATTCTTTTCAAACAACAAAAAATTAGAAATAGGAGATAAAATTAGAATAACAGATTTAACAGGAAAAACGCTAATATACTCAATATATGAAATTTCTGTACTGCCTGAAACTAATACAGAATATATAACAAGAGAGAGAGGAAATAACATAGAGATTGCATTATCTACTTGTACAGATGACGGACAAGATAGGCTTGTAATACTAGCAAGAGCAGAATAAAAAAGAGCATTAGTCTTGATGAAGTGAACTATTTTAGGTTCACTTCATTTTTGTTGATACTCTTTTAAAAAAAACATATTAATTTACATAAAACTATTTACAAATTATTTATTTTGAGATATAATATTAGCTGTTGAGTTACAATATAATGTAATAAAAAAAGAAAAAGTAGGAGGATTATGATGAAAAAATCAAAACTTAAAATTCTTTTAATGGTAGTAATTATAGGAATATTTACAATAGGTATGCCTATGGTTGCTTACGGAACAAATGAAAACACTGTTATAGTAAAACAGTCAGATAATGAATATTTAATATATTTGAAAGGATATTTAAACAAAGAATTTCAATTTGCATTCTCAAACAATAAAGAAGCTGATGTAGCAACTTTAGCATTTGTAAACTCTGCAGTAGATTCAGCTCAAGGAATAAACAACATCGCATATGTAAATGATAATGCAACAATAGCTTTATTTGCAAATAAAACTTATATGTGGGTAAAAGTAGATGGAGAACTAAAAATATCAGGATTAGAAATTGATATTAAAGACAATATTACAAAAACAGAA
>JABLTK010140990.1_pt1 | contig 26636 bp, 50 predicted proteins | sample 7160131 | NCBI WGS metagenome assembly JABLTK01 (sample SAMN14651221, study PRJNA627086) | human gut metagenome | isolation source: feces | host: Homo sapiens
AGAATCATTGATTCAATTCATTGAATCCAAACACTATCCTTCTCGTTTTCATATCATTCTCTATATTGTTGAAGATACAGAATGGAATGCATCAATTTATCCTATGAATGCAATGAGGAACATAGCAATTGAAAAGGTTAAAACGACTCATTATCTAGTATTGGATATGGATGAATGGTTTATTGATTCTCTTGAATCTGAGATTGCTACTCTTCCTTCAAGTATCATGGAAGCAGAAGATGTTGCAATTGTTGTACCATTGGTTATTATGAATACGTTGGTTCTTACCCCTCGTTGTTGTTCTCTTGATTCTTGTGTTCAAATGTAAATCATGATGATTGTTACAATAATAGTGATTCTGTGTTCATGCCCCAAAATCTGGATATGTTAAAAAAATGTGTTCAGTCTAGAGTGTGTGTATTTTTGAGAAATGTATTGCATTCTCATGTATTCATGGTTACAAGGATTAATACTAGTATTATACCAATAGATATTGGCTACAAGTTGTCACTGAAAAGAAAGAACCTGTGGTTCCTCTTAAATGTGTTTGGGATCGTCTACAAGAACCGTTTGAATAATGGATTGAATTGATTGTAGATACTATATTCTTCGAAAAGGACCAAACACTCCAATGTATAGTGAACGGTTTCATACTTATGGACATAACAAGGTTAGTCATATGAATAATCTCATTGTCAATAGTAGAAGATAAATAAGCTCTTAAGCATAGACTATCGATTCTATATCATGACTCACACATTCCTTGTGGATATTGCTCATCGACCATCTCCAACGAAATTGTACTCAAACAAATATTTCAGAGGAATGAATTGGGTCTATGATGGGTTTCTACGAGAGTTAGGTAAGGATATCAAGAAGCCGTATAATCTACCACTTTGTTCGCAACTACCACTAATGTATTCTTTACATGAATCTGTGTATTAGTGATTCTTTGTTTGTTAAGATGGATCTATTCATACTCTTGATGATAATGAACAGAATGTGATTTAAATCAACATCACTTATACAATAGCATTATCATAAGTATAAGAGAACTGACTAAAAGCAAATCTGAAATTCAAAACAGGATCAGATAAAGTATGGGAGAGAGCTATAGTTTCATCTGATGTATCCTCCGACACTTGAGGCATGAATGGAGACGAGAGCTGCTTGTTCTTCAGTTTCTCCCAATCAAGATGGGAAAAGAAACCATGGTTCTGTAGATCAGAAAGACCATTCGCACCAAGACGATTGTTAGGATTGCGATCCAACAATCGAAAACACACATTGAAAGCGTTTCGTTAATGAACGAACAATGATCACAATTGTAGGATATTGAGATAGACATGGAAGGAGGTTTAACCAACCGTTTATTGAGGATTTGATCAAATACTTGCTTCTCATTGGAACCTTCAAATGGATCCTTGCCTGTCAATAGCTCCCACAATAACACGCCTAATGCCCACCAATCTGCAGAATAAGTGTAGTTCTTCTTTAGAATCACCTCTGGAGGGAGATAAGACACAGTACCTCCTGTGCTCCACTTCGAGCGATCACGACCCAAATGCTTACACAATCCCATATCAATAACCCGAATATGACCATTCTTATCCAACAACACATTCTCTGGTTTCAAATCACGATACACGAAGTGCTGTGAATGGAGGTAGTCTAAGGCAATGGCTATCTCTGCACAGTAAAATGCTGCCTGGATTTCGGTGAAACAACCATTCGCTAAATGACTTCGCAAATCACCGCCTTCATAGTAATCGGTGATTAAGAATAATCGAGTTGTCGTTTGGAATGCATAATATAGTCTACATATTTCTGTTTATGACAAGATTACTTAGAGAGATAGGGACAGTCAACAGTTGCTAATACCTTTCTCTCCGATAACATGTTTTGATATTGTACATATCTGTTATTGAGATCATTCTATGAGAAGATACGTTTCCAAACTTGACTTTCGTATAACTTTCATTGCCAACACAGTATCTGATCCTTTCTTCTTCACCTATCGATTACAGATATAGCAAAAGTCAACTAGGAATATTCTGCCGTTTCCCCCTTCAGCTAGTTTTCGTAAGACTACAAAATCATTGATTGTTACTGTTGGAGTTTTTGGTCCGTCCAGTCTCTGTTCTTGGTGCAATTCTACTGCATTGTATGGACGGCAACACTTGATCATCAGAAAATGGAGAGTTGTATACAAAATTCCCCATAAGTCGAGGTAACTTAACAACAGACGAAGCGAAACAAATTGAGTACTAAAAGATTGCTAAGATACTTAGAAAAAACAATCCCGTGGGAATTGAATGTAGGAGGATTCTCATAGTTTATGGAGAACGATTTGGTATCTAGGACAATCCAGTGTGTGGAAGTCCTTTATAGTCCAACTAGTACAAATGTCCAAAAGAATGAAGCGAGTTGTTTTCTTAATGATCTTTCTAACTCGGAACAGGCTCAGATGGTAGCAATCACGATTATGAGCTCTCAGAATGAGAGTTGCAGTGAGTCTGGAGATTCATGTGTAGATGTGACTCTCAATTCTCGATTTTTTGCGGCAAATCTACTTATGAAGACTGTTGAAACTTGGAAATCTGTTCCAAACCAGTCTCAGACAAATCTTATTCATTTTATGGAGTCGTATCTTGTTTCTAACATTTCTGTTAGCATTGACATTTCACAGTGATCCATAGCTTGGATATTCTTGTAACTTGACATTCGTTCGCAAATTTGCTCATGTGTTTGCCTTTTTGATGTCAGTATGCTGGCCAAGTCAGTGGAAAACCTGCATTGATACACTTACCAAATGTGTAGGAAAGGGAAGTGTGGTTTCCTGTAGATTCAGTGCAGCTCACAACACTTATATGTGACTATTCAGATCCTTTATTACTTTTACACCGACTTGAACGGAAACAAAGAGGAAGGCAATTATGTGAATGGACGAAGGAAACGGATCAAATCGTTTTTGCCCTATGTTGTGAATATTATTACAATCACTCGAGATGCTATTCAACGATTGCCCGCTCCATCAAATCCGAGTGAGAGTTTATTGTATCAGGAAATCCAAGTGACATTTATTCAATCCTTTATTCAACTTCAGAATGTCGTAGGGAATGCACGACATTGTTCCCATTAGATATCAGAAGAAACTCTTCTCACATGTGTTCCCATTATGAATTCTGTTGTAATCCCTTTAATGAACTCATTTGATTACATTAACGAGTGCTTATTATATATAGGGGCATTAGCTGAGTACTCTCTAATGTTGATTTGAATGTAGACATTCATATGCAAAGGAGCATCGATCTATTGTTAAAGAGTTACTTAGCTTTCTCAACCAAATTGAGCGAGTTCTTCTCAAACAATCTCTGAATGGAGAGATCTTTCAGCTTCAGAAACAGTTTGCAAGTATTCTAGCTAGTTTTGTGAAGGTTCAAATGAAACAGTTCTTTCCATTACGATCAGATGAGGAAATCCAACTGTATAGTGATCTCTTCAGTATGGTAATTCAAGGAATTCTTATACCTTGTATGAAAAGTGAGACAGAACTGATGAGTTGTGTTCAGTTGTTACTTCCATTAGATGAACATGATAAGTCTGCGAAGCAAGAGTCTATGTGAGTGATTATACTTATTTCTAGAGCAGTTCAACAAGAACGATGTATTGAATTGATGAACACTCTGATTCAGTGCTATCAAGAACATACGATCACTTCACCGAAGTTTCTCCAAATCACGTAAGAATAATGATGATGAATGATGGTAGTGGATTGGAGTATGAGAGTCAAGTTCAATACCAACACGATTTTCATGATTTGAAAAAGAGTATTCGAGATTGTATTTGTGGAATAACGAAAATACAACCAATAATTGTGTTATCAACTCTTCACGAATTGTACAACGATATCAAATGAATGATACTTAGGTTCCATTCACCTTCTCTCCAAGATCCTTCTTATGAAGGTGCGATTCTTCTCTTGATGAAAGGATTTCTCGAAGGTCTCAAAGGTTCACCCAATTTGATTGGAATCTCAAACATGGAAGTAAAGAGCCTTTTTCTCACTCTTCAGTCGTATTTGTTCTTTGGAAACTGTTCGAGACGAAGTGAGGTTTTACAGAGTTTGGGACTACTCTCTAATTTCATTTCATTGTCACTTGTAAGAAGAAGAAATGATTGATCACAAGAATGAGTCTCGTGAAGTGATTGAACCACTGTTGTATGTATTGGAGAATCATACTGATGAATCTGAGTAGGAATTCGTTAATTGAATCAGATTGAGTGTTGTATTGGAGAATGAAGTGGCTAAGTGTATGAAGTCGCTTATTTACAGCCAGTTGATTGTATATTCTCAACAGTATCACCAATTGCTTCCTTTTCTGTATCGTCTTATGGTCCATAGTAATCTTCCTGATGTACCTCGTTCCACGGTTATTCAATGTTACAGTATGAATGTTCCTCTCTCCTACTGTAGTCTTATTACTAATGCAACAGAATGATCAGTCACTTCGAATGGATCATTTAATATCACTTATCTCTGACTTTAGTGAGTTGTTGTGATCATTTGGATTCACTTTAAGACTTCTTCTTACACCTGAAGCAGCTCGAGTCTTCTCTTCATCTGATTCTTTTCGAAAGTATTTTGATTCGGAGTAGGATTCGATTGGACTATCAATAAACAGTTTGTGTGGTTTAACAACAGTAATTACGGCTCTAAATAGTCTGTGTGAGATTGTTACATCTATCACGCTGTTTGAGTTGAGACTACAGATGAATTGGTGTGTATTTAAGAAGATTCGTTCATCTCTTCTCTCTCTAACGCGTACAGTCTGTTCTGTCCTTCTAGTTCCTGCAATGAATGAACCTGTTGTGTGGTGTGCTTGTACCCAAAAAGAGTTATCCAATCAACACGCTTCATCACAATTCCCATGGTGTGAGAAGGGATACTATCTATTCAAGACGGTTATGGTAAGAAATACGTTCAGTGGTTATTGATAGAGATGCTGGAAGGAATTCCTGTTGAATGAGCAGAATCACAGTGTTGAGTTGTTGGAAGAATTGCAAGTACACCTCCCTTTTCTCTCTGATCTAGGGGATTCTCCATGACTATCTTCCCTCCATGAGGGTACTATTAGCACAAGATACATTGATGTCTGTAGTGATTCCGTATGCATTGTTGAATCCTCTGATTCTAGTGTGTACTTGTCATATCCTTCTTCTCTTCCTCTCAGTACTCTCTCTTCATATCTCCTGACTGCTTTCACTGCGATTGATACTTTGATGCATCAATGTTCCATGATTCCTTCATGTATGTAAGCATCCTTCCTTTTAGATATAGTGACATACTATCAGTTATCGAATGAAGTTCTTGATATCATAAACAAGAATAATTATTCCTCTCTTTTAAACTCAATCTCAACTTTGTTTCATTATACTGTTGGATTTACAATGCGTGATATGTCTTTGTCTCTTATGAATCGTCCATTTTTAGTATTTGCAGATATTTCGTCAGATACTGTGATGATGATGGAGAGTCGACGAGTCGATACCCAAACAGTGATTGACGAGCGTATGTTTTTTTTGTAGTCATCAATTCAAGGTGTGTCGATAATGAAACAGCATTTTCGTACTATTTGCATGCAGTCAAATGAATCACTTCATAAAACAATTATGAACATTATCCTACAGATTTTGCAGTCTGGAACCCTGTATGGATTGATGTTGAGTTATATTTAAGGCAACCTGTGCAAATACTCTTCATGTTTCTATTGACGTATCTACGATTGTTGGATCAAATCGAAGCGGATTTTATGCACACTGTGTTTACAACTGTATTAAAATTGTATCTTACAACTCATGGAGATCGATGTGTAAAAGCTGTATTTTGAATTGTGAGTTGTAGAAGGAAATCACGCAAATCTGTCTCCAGATTCTGTCCTCTGTTTTGCAATATGGTCAGGCTTTCCAACAGGATGGAAGTGTGTTAACTGTTGATACGTTGATTAGTGACATGATGACAATTCTTCCTTGGAATAAGGGCGATATGCGAAGCATAGTGTTAGAGATCTTGAAGGAACCGAACGAAAAGAATCAGATTCTGGGTTTCCGAAAGATCCTTGAAGGAGCTAAGAAAGCATATCAAGAAAAAGGTGTACCATATTTTGTGTCAAATTGAGAATTGATTTTGCACTATCTGTCTGTTTCGAATCCTTTTCACACACTCGTTATCAAACTTTGTGAAACAGTTGGACATTGTTCAGTTATCCTTTTACGATACGTATTTTTTAAACCGCCTCTTTCGGAGAATCATTGTTTTGTTTGTTTGAGAATTCTATCTCATCAATTTCTTCTTTTTGTGGTTAGAAATAGTCCACAACAGGTCACTGGCTCATAATTACGGTTTGTGAGAATGTCAAGTGAAACAAGTGATTTGTTAAATAACGTTGTAGTTGCTGTGAAATCGAAAGGAAGGAATAGTTCAATGACTCCGACTGGAATAATAGTGTGGTTTTCTCAAATGGTTTGAAGAATAGTCGGATCCTCTTCCTTCTCAAACATATGCCTCAACAAATAGAGGAGGCGGTAGCACACATCCTGGGGCTCCGGAACCGAAGTCACGTAAAGCAAAGTCGTTGGCCTATCTGGCTACAGAGTTTGTCCGTTTGGTTAGGGTACTATTTTTTGGTCGCCTGGGAGGTGTAGAGTCAAGAGAACGAGACAATTGATGTACTGTATGCGGCTGGAATGTTAGGAGTGGAAAAACGACGTATCTATGATATTACAAATGCACTTATTGGTGCAAGCGTTCTTCAGAAACTAGGGAAGAGCAGTTACAAATGGATGTCGTGAATGAGGTTCTTGTTGATGCATAGTGGTGGTCAAGTGGGAAACAGTAATGATGATGAAAGTGCATCGTTCGCTTCTCAGCGTGATGCGATCGAAAAGCAATGTGCTGAGTTGGATCGTTTAATTCGCGATTTCTCTGCTTATCTTGAGAATACAGTAGAGATGAGTCCGGATTATGATCTCTAGTACTACAATAATCCCAATATCGTCTTGTCAACGGAGGAATTGGTAGCATCATGTCAACAAACAGAAAATGCACAACCGCATCAAACAATCATTGCAGTAAGTGCTCCTCCAGGTACGGTTTCTCTCACTGTGTGATATATAGGAACGGACGTATATGTAACGAATAATGAGCGAGGAAGAGATAATGAAATCTTCCTTTCCTCGTCGGGAGGTGAGATCCGTACATATCTTTTACCATCCTCTACAGACACTTCCCAGTTGTATCCTCCGAGTATCCCAAACACTCCGATGAGTGCCCCAGGGAATCCGACCACTCTAGCTCCTGTTGCACCTCCTCTAACTCCTCAGTTAGCTCCGACATCTGGGATTGGTAGGAATGAATGTGTTTGATAAGAGATAGTGGCTTCGACCCCTCCTATGGACTTCAATCTCTCACAAGCAGATCCATCCCAAATGTTGGAATTGGGTGGAAGAGTCACTCGTAGGTTAGGCTTTTCAAATGACTATGGTCTTCAGGATCTTTTTATCTGATATTTGTACGCTTTGTTTGTTTTCCACAATTCTGCTGATTTTCGTTCAACGCCAAAATCTTGATGTCTACGTCATCTGTGGATGCAACACAAAGCTGTGAAGCTTTGCTTCAGAATTTAAATGAAGATTATCAAGTATAGAAAGAACTCGAATACAATAGACGTAGATCATCCCGATGTTGAAGACAGCTCTCCAGCGAGGATGGTCTACATCCTTCATGAAAAGTTTGAATTCATATGTTGACGAGAAGGAACAGTGTGTTTTATTTCGCTTGTTGATGAGTAGCATTATTCAAGATATTTGTAACAAGAACTACATGCAGTTTTGCGATAGTATGGATAATGTTATCACGATGAGACGAGATGTGAAGGATTTGAGTGTATTTCGAAGTCGGATTGAGTGAATTTCTAGAAGAACGTCACAGATTTCCATGATGAGATATCATATGCGGGGAGAAAGTGTTCTTGGATTATTACAATGAGATTTAGAGCCCTAAAAGAAGCAGAAAGATTTATATCTCTTCAAAAGACACATGATCAAATAGAGAAGGCTTGTGATGATTTAATAGTGTTTGATAATCTCGTTGTTCTAGCTGAACGAGTGACAAACCTTGTAACTATCGTAGAGAAATATGAGTCAATAGGTTGAAGAGGAGAAATTCTACTTGGCCTTGAAGACATTAGATACGCTCAAGACATCATTGAAAAGTGTTCCTTCATGTCGTCTCACACGCAACCTCGAAGCTTTCATCAAACCTCAGACCGATCTTATCTTAGTTGTGCATGAATGTGTCCTTAATCTCTAGGAGCGAAGTCGCCAGTCATTCTATAAGTGGTGTCGTGAGATCAACCCAGTGTGTCGGATGATCGGTGAAGCTAGTATGATCCGAGCCTTTAATCGGAAACAACAAGAAGGAACCGTAAAAGGAAGTGAGGGAGGGAGTGTGTAGTTAGGAATAGAGAAAGAGGGAATCGAAGATATTCTGGAGAAGGTTGATCTGAGTATCATCTTCGAATTCCAGCATGTTTTTGAACATGTCGGAAAACTGCCTGAATTTAAGCAAATGTACATTGAGCGACGAGAGGTACAAAATCGGGCTATTTATGACATTTAGCGTCAATGTGATTTTGAAGTGATGACATCAAAGAATCTCAAGGCTATGAGTACAGATCAATTCTGTGAACTGTATGTACTATGAGAGAATGATGAGATAGTCTGAATGGAATGCTGTATACAAGTATTGGATTCTTCTATGTGGAGGAACACATGCAACGAGGATCTCTGTTGTATAGTGATTCAACACATGTCTTGATTATCATGCGATATAATCACTAGATGCAGAGTCTGTTCTCAACACAACTGCAAGTTCTTACTGAAGCATTACAATACCATATGTCTATGATGACACGTGTGGATGAACTGCTGTCAGTTGAAGTGAGAGTACGATGCCTTGATAAGTGATAGACAAGTGTGTGGACATATGCTGATGTGATGAGTGGACAGCCACTGTTGTTTAATGTTGAGAGTATTTATGATATGCGAAGCCAGTTAGTTGAGCAGAGTGTTGCGATAATTAAAAGTTCTGTTGTTGTGTATGACAGATGTTATGATGTGATTCATAGAGAGATTGGTGATGCAATTGAGAATGATCGATTGAAGTTGTATGTGATTCATTCTGCTGAAGACTATTTTGGGTCTATTGCCAAATTCCAATTACTTGATGAGGCTCCTTCTGTGCTATAATTCATTCTTTGTCATTGTTAGACCTATCCTTATACTTGTTCATTCACTTCCACTCTTCCAACGGTTCTTCAAGCTATTTCACGAGCAGTGTATCGTTTGACGCAAGTGACAGCATCTCTCGGTGTGACAGAGAACTACGCTCCTCTGTATCTGCTGGTAAGTTCGATTCTGGATGCTGTGGAGGAGGCCTTGATGGATCAGCAGAATGATCTGGATGAATCTGCCATTGCAGAAATGGCGACTATTTCGTTGAATTGGGGTGCGTTCGCGAAGTCTGTGGATGCATTACAGCGAATCCTACTGTAACGATGAGAAGAGGCATTGAATGTAGAGCCAGTGATGAGAAGCAAACTGGAGGCAGTATGTCACTTGACAAAAAGAAGCATGATTTTATCACTCGTCAATCAAGATTGCAGGATAACATTGTGGAGGCAATTCAGACCCACTGTGATGCAATGTTGGAGGGATTGGAGGATGAGGATGAACTGAATGCCAGCTCACCAGCACAGCAGCCACATGAATGTGTGCAGAACCTTATCAGCTACCTTAAATCGACCTTTGATATGATCTCATTCCTTCCTCGAGCCATCCAGGAAGTGTGTCAGTTCACTACTTGTCGTCATATCGCTCAGTTCTTCCAGAAGATCCTTACTGAGGGTGAGGGACCTGTGAGTGTGGTAGGAATCTTCAATCTGAATCTGGATTTGCTGAGCTTGGAGAGTTTCATTGAGGAGTTGGATGTGGCTGATCTAGTGTATGAATGAATCATGGGAATGAAAGGTAGACAATGCTTTACTGATATCCATCAGTTGCTATCTCTATTGTTGTCTGGAAGCATTGTGGACATTCTGGATGATGATGTCCGTAATGCACGATATCCGTTAGTGGCTATTCCCGTTGGATTATAGGATTGGATTGAGTTTAGATTTTGGTCGGCGTGCTGGAGCGAATTAAGGAGGTGAACAAATTGAAGATGGGAGGGAAACGGATGATGATGCCGGTTTTGAAGAAGAAAGATGTGGATTATGTCTTGCAACAGCTGCAGGAGTTGATGTGATAGAAATGTTTTCTAGAGTGTTTGTTTGATAGAGTGGGGATCCCAATTCTTGGATGTTGGCATGATTTCTCAATTCCATTTCGTCCAAAACGCAACAAAGTGACGATTCTTCAAGATTACTGACATTCTAGATGTTTAAAGCCTACAATGGAGTGATTGTACCTCAACTCTTTGGTTTTCTCAGTATCGTATTTCTCGTGCTTGGATTACTGTTCACTGGAGTCAACATCATGTAAGTGGATTTCTGAAGCTTTCATTGGTAGTGTTACGCAGAAATCCTCCTCCTTCGTGAAGGTAGGTTTAACTGCATCAGAATAAGGAAATAGGATATTGCTCTCGGTCTTTTGGCTTCGGTATTCCTCGGCTTGGGATCCTTCTTCTTGCTTCAGTGGTGTGGTATTTATGTCTAACTGTGTATCTGTAATGAATGGTTATGGTGTTTGTTCATTGACACAAATTGTTACTATGGATGTGTTTATGATCCTCCCATTAGTTGTATAGAGAATAGTAGAACACAATCAACAATTAGCTCTATGAAAGGACTTTCATGTTTTAATTGATGAGTGATTTGCCTGTATTGGATCAACTTATTTCCAGTACCAGTAGTGATAAAAATAAGTCAGGAGGAACTATAGGGTCAGTGAAGGACCTGGAAGAACAATTGAGCCTGTTATTCGAAGTAGTTTCTGTAGTTTATTCAAATGGATAGAAAACGCACAGGATTCCTTCTCCAGGTGACCATGTCTATTTTCGGTCATTCCCTGAGTTTTCGATCTTGGCTTGTGATATCGCTTCTAAATCACTAGCCACAGTACAGACAATCATTAGTAAAGTAGGGAAATATGCAAAATCGTTCCATAGTACTTTCCTACCTTCTTTGAAGATCTTCATGGTTATGACGATCTTTCGTCAGATGACAATTTCAGTATCATTCATTGTTTGCTTTCAGCCATCTTTTCTTGTGTCGATGATTGTATGAAAGAGGAAGCATCATTCTCAGTCAAGAGTGATTCTGTATGGTTGTCTATATTTGTACTGAACGTTTAGAGTTCAGATGCTTTCATAGAGCCCATGGGTGATGGGACGTTTGCCTTTCTTCCATATGTGGTATCTCAAGATATAGAGAAGCCTCAAACTCATTTTGATCATATTGTGAGTAATGATAGCACCGGTTTTTCGCCTTCGCTAACGGTGAAACATAATAGCAAGAAGGAACTGAGTGTAAATAATTGTACTACCTCAATAAATATGTTTTTGATGGAGGATTATGCGAGACAGATCGGAGTGGATATTCAGAATTCAGAAATGCATAGTTATTTGAATCCTTATGCATTTGAAATTAATCGTGATTCGATATATTGAATTGTTATGTCTAGATATTGTGTATCCAGACTTCGAAGACAAATCACCTGAAGTCATTCGTGAACCACTTCCACTGAATCTGTCTCCTTATACCGTCCTCTCTACAGAGGATGAACTCCAATCCCTAATAGTATTACTGAAGCAGGTGAATATGATTGGTTTTGACATCCGTCAACATACATACCGCAGTTATCTTGGTTTCATATGTGTTATTTCTGTATATTCCATCTCTCATTCTCATTGGTAGATTTCAACGTATGACTGTGATTACATCATTGATGCTCTTTCTCTTCACAATGTCTTATGGAAACTGAATGATGTATTTACGGATGAAAGAATCGTGAAAGTGTACAGTGGTAATGATTCTCTGCTTCTAGCCCTCCAGCGTGATTTTAATATTTTTACAGTCAATCTCATCTCCCTTGCACAGGCAGCGAGAGTGCTGTCTTATGGAAATGAATCAGTGAAAGGTTTAATGAATCGATTCTGTGGCGTGCATTATACTTTGCTGAGTAGTGGATGTGACTGGCGTTGTCGTCCTTTGACTGAAATCATGATCGAAGACTGTAGGAGAGAAACACATTTCATGCCATATTTGTTTGATATGATGAGAAAACGACTTATCGAGAGTTCTCCTCAGAGTCTCAATCTGGTAAGAATTAAGGATATTTTTGTCATTCCAAGATTCATGATGTTATTGCTCGAGGGAACGAATCTTCATTATTGACATATGAAAAACCTATCTATTCGTACGAGACAGGATCATGGCTAATTCCCAAGTATTTATGAGAGGAGAGAGATAACGACTAGAATGGGCTTGTTACTAAGTACCGAGCAGAAGCATATGTTCCTATCTCTCTGTTATTGGAGAGACATTGTAGCCAGAGTGTATATCCTGACTGTTGTGTTGAGCTGTAGGCTTGATGAATCTGCTGAGTTCATTCTACCAATCGATGTGATTGTTCGTATTTCTCATGTTCTCCCTGTGGATACCATCGATAGTCTTATGGCATTACGTTCTCCTGAAATGCAATCACGTATACCTCAAATCCGGGAGGTATGGAGTCGTGTTCAGCAAGTGAAAACGGGGAAGATGGCTGTTTATGCAGTCCTTGTTGAGGAAGTATGTCGCAAATTCTTGGTTGGTATTGAAAGGGAGTTTCATTGTTAGGGTTGTCCAATCGAAACTTGCCAACATTACTTATCAGATAGCTATGTAGTTGATGAGGTATCACTTGGAAGAGTCAATGAAGACGCTGTCCATGATAATGAAGTATTCCCGTGTACTGCGCCTGAAGCAGTGATGCAACGTCTTATCAATCATGGGACCTTTAAACACATTCACTGTAACATTAATGCTTAAGTTTAATTGAAGCTGGAATCCATAAAGACGAAGGGTATTTATATTACAATCCGAATTCTCTCCCTTACAACCCTTCTGCTCCATTACGCAACACAGTTCCATTCATTCCACTCGAGATTGATAACCAAGGTGTTCGCATCAGTAATTTGATTCCTCCAGAGTATGTGAACAAGGATATTCGTGCGTATGTTGAGGAAGTGAATCGTTCTCGAACTCCGCAGGATATTCAAGAAATGAATTTTATCAAGGAGAGTTTGGGTCTTGCCACCATATCGAAGAATCTCATGATGCTTGGATCTGTATTGGATGATGATGCAATCTCTTTGTCTTCAGATGAAGAGAGTCAGATGGATGAAGAGTTTAGAAACAACGTACAGGAAGTGGAGACAGAAGAATATGTTCCTCACTATCCTCCACGGACTCTTCGTGAAATCTACTCCTTACCTCATAAGAATCGCGGGGATTTGAAGGATGGATTAGCAGTGTCGAATAAGGAGATTGCAGAAGTATTAGGTGTGGTTCACACCAATGAATTGCCTCCAGAGGAATTGGATAAGTTGTTGACAGAAGGAGCTACGGCCAGTCTGTCAGATGTATGTCTGAGAGGAGAGGGTGAGAGGTAGATGGAATTCCTGGAAGCAATTGGCTGGACCTCGAAGGTGGAGGATCTGGAGCAGGTGTTTGCATTTGATTCCCTGCCTAGTGGAACCGATGAGGAACGAATCTCTTCTACTCCGTAGATGTGAAGGAAGGCGTTGAGAAGTAGATTGAAGTTATTCCAGCGAGAGGAAAGTGAGAACAGAATGTATGGTGGCAGTATGTTTGAAACGCGTGAGGAACCCAATTATGGATCCAATCGCGAGAATGAACGAAACCCACGTGGAAATCGCCAAGGGAAGTAGGGTTTGAATAGGATCTTGATGTATAGTCGTAAGTATGGATCGAAAGGATCTCGAAGAGATGGAACAAGAAAGTGACTGTACTGTCTAGAGCATGTTTGTTGATTATGAGGGAAAAAAACCACAATAGGTTAAAATCAAAAAGAGGTGAATCTTCCGCTGTGACGATATCGATGGCACAAGAAACAGATCCAGAACAAGTATTTGAAGTTCTTGAACGAATGGGAGAAGGGTAAAGAAGAAACAGAAATGGTGAACTATAGGTCATATGGAGCTGTTTGGAAAGCTCGGCACAAGCGATCGAATCGAATTGTGGCTGTGAAGATCATTCCTGCAGAATCAGATCTTAACGACCTTATGAAGGAGATCACAATTCTGAAAGAATGCAAGAGTGATTTCGTTATTCGATATTATGGTAGCTATTACAAGGAAGGAGACCTCTGGGTAAGAACTTGTTAAAGGAAGGATGACGGATAGATTGTGATGGAATTTGGAGATTGTGGATCGATTGCAGATTCCCTCAATAAGGAGAGTGGTGTATTTAGTGAACAGGAGATACAATACATTTTGGCATCAATTTTACTCGGAATTACTTACCTTCATGAACACAAGAAAATACATAGAGTACGAATAGATCTAGATTGTTAAACCAAGGATATCAAGGCAGGAAATGTTTTGCTGACAAAGGATGGAAAGGCGAAATTAGCTGATTTTGGTGTGTCTGCGAAGCTTGATACAACCTTCTCGAAACGTAATACTGTAATTGGTACTCCTTTCTGGATGGCTCCTGAAATCATTCAGGAGTTTTCTTATGATGGAAAGGTTCTATTAGTTTAATGGCTTGAATTTTAGGCAGATATTTGGTCGTTGGGGATTACAGCCATTGAGTTAGCAGAAGGACAACCTCCATATGCGAATATTCATCCAATGCGAGTAGATATGAAGGAAGAGAGACATAGTTAGGCAATTTTCATGATTCCCAATCGCCCTCCTCCTCGCCTTCGTCAGAACGGCAAGTGGTCTAGTACATATGCAGACTTCGTGGCAGCATGTTTAGTGAAAGATCCTGAACATCGACCAACTGCACGGGAATTACTCCAAGTACGGACAGATATGATGATTGATCCTTAGCATCCTTTTGTAAAGGATGTAGCAATCGAATTAGAGAAGAATAAAGGTGCTTCAGAGGTAATGAAGCGAATGGTTGATCGATTGATGGTTCGACGAGAGGAACTATCGAAGAAGAGAAAGGAACTTGAGAAATCAGGAGGAGGTGCTGACTTTGGTAATACCATCGCAACCTCTCGAGAAGCAGGAGCACGAGATTCAGATATTGCTGAGGGAACCATCGTCCAGTAGGAATGAGGAGGAGGAGTGACGCATAGAAAGGATTCAGTAGCTGCAGTCGAGCCAGAGCCAAATTCAACTATCCGTGAGGTCCCACGAATGAATCCTTATCGAATGGCAGCTGTAGGAGCTCGTGCACAACCAATTCCTCCTCCAGTCTCAGATCATTCTACGCATCTTCCTGTTACCCCTGTAAGTCTTCAGAATCGAAGTCAGTTCTTTCCACACAGCTCTAATATACCGGGTATGGCTAATCAGGGTCTCTCCTCTGTGGGAAATCAAAGTGTATCTTCGGTTAGTAGTCATCGTAGGGATACCTGATGGGTGTGATTATAGTGCCTGTCACACACTTGCAGTTGGGGTCAGCAACAAAACCACAGAGTGAGATTCAGAGAATAGTGATGAATCAAATGCCTGTAATCAGTGGACAACAACCTGTTCATAGTCGTCGAGTAACAGTAGAACTAAATTGATGGAGTAAGAAATAGGAATGGATGAAATTGCGACGTCGTGGTGAAGAGCTTCGACAACAATTTGGAAATGACTTTCAAGTGTTATATGATACTTATCGTGCTGAGATACAACGTGTGAATGATCAGATGAGAGCTATAGAGAATTGCCCAAATTAGCATGTGTGTTTGTAAAAGAAACACAAAATGGAAGGAGTTGCCCTAACTCTCTCTGATACTGCAGTAATTCTTCTTGATAGCGAATTTTATCATCTTCTGCCATCTTATTGTACACCTATCAATGATCTGAACGATCGAAATCAAACCTGTTTCTCCTCTTCAGGAAGGTTTCTCCAAGCAGCACCAAGAAGTCTACCAACTAGACAATCAAACAACAGACCAACAGACTACTTTCTCCAATGGATGCGTCTCGATTCTGTGCTTTGAATTGAGGACGAAACTCTTTACTACAAAAATAACTAAAACAAGTGAAATCCACAAAAAGAATGTATAGGGAACAGCAGCAGCACGTGGTGCTCGAGGATCACGTTTCTTTTTCTTCTTAGGACCATTCCTCTTTTCCATTTCAGCAATCTATTGATGATAATAGCCAAGAATAGGCACTTGAATCATTCTTGCGCGATCACGATTGGCTTCATCCTCGATTGCCATCCTTTCATAGCGATCTCGTTCTGAAGGTTGTAGGCGTTCCCACTCTTCAACTAGTAACTTTCCAAGAGTTATATGACTAGCACTTGCGTTACATTGCCAAATCTATCATGGTAATACAACTAAATTTGTACTCTTTGCCGATTCATCCCAGCAAACACCATAAAACCAGATAAGGCAGGTCGTCCCTGATTCCCTCCCAGTTTCTCTACAAAGGACACCATCATCGCTCTTTATACTCATCAATGTAAAAACGCCTCTAAAAGAAGATACTGGCAATTCCGAGACAAATGTTTGAAACAAACAAATATCAACCCTTTGTGAATGAAGCAATACCAAAGTCACTGTACATCTTTCTACGCATCACTTCTTCGATGAACTCCTTTAGATTCCCATTTAATATTCCTTGGACATCATTATCTGTAACTCCATAAATATGATCCTTCACCATACTATATGGGTGCATAATATATGATCGAATCTGATTACTCCAAGAATTGTCGTCTTTGCTCTCATAGACTTCTCGTCTCTTTGTCTCTTCGATTTGGCTATTCTTCAGATCCAATTTCGCTTGGAGCAACTCCATAGCCATTTGCATATTCTGATGTTGATTCCGCTCATTTTGGCATTCCACGATAATACCAGTTGGAATATGTGTCAGACGAATGGCACTTTCGGTTTTGTTCACATGTTGACCTCCAGGTCCAGAAGAGCGAAATCGATCCACTTTCAGGTCTTGAGAGCGAATCGCCGACTTAGTCGAATTATTAGTGATTAGAGGAGAAACAGTCACGGAAGCAAAGGATGTGTGACGACGACTGTTCTTATCAAACGGTGATATCCGAACAAGACGATGGATTCCAGTTTCTTGCGATAGATAAGAACTCACTTCATCACCATCCACACGTATAACACCCGCTCGAAGTCCACTTCCTTCCATTTGACTGTCGACAATTTTGCATTTCCAGTTCATTTGCTTTGCAAAACGCTGATACATCTCAAACAACATTCGAGTCCAATCACTAGCATCCTCTCCTCCTGAACCAGAGTGAAAGTCGAGGAATGCAGTCGTATATATTCCATTGGATGCATCTACTTGTCATCTCTCCTCTATGTCTATACGTAATTGCGCCATACTAGTTTCCATCTCTTGCGTAAGATGGAAGGATTTATTCATTTCTTCCTCCGTTATTTCCTGCGAATCAGGATCTCCTTCACAACACTCTATATTTACCAAACCAATAACACTATCTACCATACATCTCCTCTAGATCCGATATGCCAAGTTTAGTATCCCAAATCTCTGGCTATGCCATAATCACCTTAAACCATTTCCTACTTCAAAAGAAACAAATTTACGATCTGCTTCAGCTATTTTCTGAAGATTACCAACAAGAACCGAGTGTTCCTTGGTAATCGCCTCAAAGGACCGTGTTGAAAAGAAGACTCGATTCCCAAAGCAAATCGAAGGCTTCAAGAAACGAGTAACTAAATACATGCAAAAGCAGAACTAATAGTCATAATCATCTCTTCATATCTGGGATAGTACTGGAAATCCATTCAATATGCAAGATTGTAACAGTGGAAAGGTAGGAAAGATAGAAAGAATATGAATTGCAGGTTTTACTCATTGGCAATTGTGAAGCTGGAAAAACCTCGATGAGATCCATTATATTCGCAAATTATGAAGGTAGATTCTGGAAATGGGTTTTTAGTGGATAGCCAAGGAGACTAAGCTTCTTTCAGCCACTTATATCCTACTAGCTTATTCATCTAACTATTTCCCTAATGAATACATGATATTGATCAAGTTCAAGTCCAATTTCTTGGCAATCTTGTTTTAAGTATCCTCGATTGTGGAGGGTGTTTACGATGTGTTGAATCTTATTTGTAGTCAAGAGCGTTTCCTGAATGATCTGTTTACAAAGAAGAGCAAGGATGTCTTTTCTGATGTGAGCATGATGTTATTTGTATTTGATGTTGCTTCAGAACAATATGAAGTGGGTTTGTTCTGATTCTGTCAACATAGATGGATTGGAAGATTTATCAGCAAGCGATGGAGAAGTTGGGTATATACAGTCCAAATTCCCTTGTTTATGTTCTTGTTCATAAGATGGATAAGATACCTTCGGATATGAAGCGTTCTGTAGGGTTCGTATTACCATTTCATCTAGAAATTGGATTTCTACACAGAAAAGGCTAAATCTATGTCGAATGGAAAACCCATTCGAGTATTCGGAACGTCCATCTGGGATGAGACTCTGTATCTTGTAGGAACGTTCTGTTGGATCGATTCTAGGCATGGTCCAATGTGATTCAGAGTCTGGTACCAGATTCACAGAAGCTACAGCAGCAGCTAAATTCACTTGCAGAATTTACGGAGTGTGATGAATTAGTACTATTTGAACGCAATACATTCTTGGTCCTTGCAAATAGTGACAATTCTCTCTCGTTGGATCCATTCCGATTTGAAAAGATTAGCAATACAATCAAACAGTTCAAGCTGGTTACAACGAAGTATCGTAGTTCGTATGACGGCTTCACCATTCGTGATGGTAAGACGATCATTTGTATGAAGCCATTCACCGAATTCACATCTATGATGGTCGTGTCATCATCTGAGCGCACTAGTCTGACTAGATTCGATATCTGATTCATAGATGAGTCTTTGATCTCGTTGAATTTGCAATGTGCTCGTCAATACTTCAGTGATTATCACATTTGATTGTATTATTATGTATTCTCTTGATGATGTGTGTTTTCAAAGAATGGACTGGTACCAAAGTTTGGTACTTCTTTGGGATCTCTTAGCACGTTCATTACCATTGGAAATAGAATTGATAATGATACTTGTTGTCATTCCTAAACAAGTGTAGATCGTCGTGAAGATGGTAGATAAGAAATAGTGGAATCCCTTAAGAAGAAACTAACATCACAAATCAGAATCGAAAGAACTCTTCAGGATATCCTCGGTTTCCTCTATCGCCATAGATTTCATCGCCAGAAAGACCACTACGTAGTGTAATTAATACACGTTTGGATTGTTCCTCTAAAAAGCATCGACAAAACGCCCATGAAGTCCTATTTTTCACAGAAAAGGTAGATGGAGAACGACGAAAAGGTAAAAGTGCCGCTTGTGACAGTAGAGGAACCTGTAGAAGACACTGTGGAACCTAAGGAAGTGGAAGTTGAAGATCCTATCGATGAGGACAATAAGGATGCCAACATGGAATCAGAGAAGAAGAAAAAGAAGAAGAAGAGATCAAAGAAGAAGCCAGTGACAGGTAGGAGAAAGAACCAATTGTTAGAATAGGGTCGATTCTCCCTGAAGCACGTAATCTCGGTGGCTTCGTTGACTGGTATGTGAAATCAGGTCAGACTATCGATCTTCAGACTCCAGTATAGAAAGAATAATGCAGTGATGTGTAGCTCGACACAATCTTTGGGAAGAGCTATCCTCCTGGCAGAATCGAGTATTATGTGGAGACAGATACTCGAAAGAGAGTAACAGCGTAGTTTTTATACCAATTTGTAATGATACAGAGAGGAAGAACGACGTCGAGATGCCTTTTTGGAGGAGGAAATCAAGGATTACAGAAAGGCAGCTGAAGTCCATCGTCAAGCCCGTTCTTACATTCAGGGAAAGCTGAAGCCTGGAGTAAAGCTGTGGGATATCTGCTGTGATCTGGAAGATCATATTCGCCACATTATCAAGGAGAACGGTCCTTTGGCAGGAATGGGTTTCCCAACTGGTTGTTCACTGAACCATGTGGCTGCTCATTACACTCCCAATCCTGGTGATGAAACCGTTCTGCAATATGGTGATGTGATGAAGTTTGACTTCGGCACACAGGTGAACGGTTACATCATTGATTGTGCATTCACAGTGGCTTTCGATCCCCAGTTTGATGAGTTGGTGTTGGCATCCAAAGAAGCTACGTATGCTGCTATTAAGGAAGCAGGTGTAGATGCTCGTTTGGGTGAAATCGGTGGCATCATCGAGGAGGTGATCATGTCTCATGAGGTGACAATCAACAATACAACGTATCAGGGTAGAGCTTCGAAGGAGAAAATGAGGTGTAGTGCAACCTGTCCGTAATTTGAGTGGTCACACTCTTGGAAAGGGAACCATTCACAATGGTAAGTCAGTTCCTCTGTGTCGAGGTAGGAGTGGGATGGACGGGTTTATAGAAAGATGATTCGCCTGTGAGAATGGAAGAAGGTGAAGCTTATGCTATTGAGACTTTCGCTTCCACTGGAATGGGAATGATCCAAGAGAATGGCGAGGCCAGTCACTTTGCTGTGATTCCAAATCACTTTGCAACATTGCGAATGCAGAACTCTCGCAAGTTGCTGAATCACCTGAATAAGACCTTTGGAACTCTTCCTTTCTGCCCTCGTTGGCTGGTACGAGAAGACGGAGGATCGTATGCAGTCAATGGGAATAAGGGTCAACAGAAGTTGTATCAGGGAGCATTGCGTAATCTGGTGGAACAGGGTGTAGTGAGAGTAGGAATGTGAAATGGAGTTTAGGAATAGGCTTATGCTCCTCTCTGTGACCAGAAGGGTAGTTATGTATCCCAGTGGGAACATACCCTGATTCTGAAATCAAATTGCAAGGAGGTGCTCTCTGTAGGTACGGACTACTAATCTGTCGTTTGATGTGTTTGTTAAGAAAGACTTGATATCACAGCAGGAGGTGTAAAGTGACGAGTCCAAGCAGCTTTCTGTTGAAAGGAATTGATAACATAGTCCATAACAATTCCAAATAGAACAAACCCAACAGCACACTTGCCAGATTGCTTCAAAATGACTACAATATCAAGTATATATTGTACGCCTACCCTGCCATGACTCTTTACGAGCAGCAAAACCTCCCCATGCACCTCCAGCAATAGCTCCAGACACAATCGAATTCCATTGATCATCCTTTCCACGCCACTTGGCCATCCAGCAAATTCCTGATGTCAATACAACACCTAGAATACCGAAAGTCTACAAGTACATGAAGTTTGGTACAACTACTGCAGCATAATTGACACAACGTCGATATGTGCATATCACTGTCTGTTTTGCAGCGAATTTCAGCTGTTCTGCCGTCGTTTGTCCAAGCATTTCTCCATGACATCCTTCAAAGGTTCCAAAAAATACACCAAAACTAATACCCATACCGGCTCCTATCAAAATATAAGAAGGAAAAGCGAATACCCATCACACCCGACAATACCCCTTTGAGAAGACAGTTCTCCTTGGAATGTTCAACGACATACATCATTCCGTCAATAATCCTTGCTTTTACCGAATCCAATGACGCCATGGTGAGAAATGTAACAAACAGACGACTCTCAAAAGGACTTCTACCTCAGACGAACAAGTAACTTTCCCTGATTCTTTTCATCAAAATCACGTCTCTTTGTCAGAGCAGAGAGAGCTCGATCGATGGAGAATGGAGAGAATCCCTATAAACTCAGTTCCCTTCCAATCTACTACGCTATTTCTCAACGTATTCACAACACGCGATCGAGCAATCTGTGATCCAACTGCTACTCTGGACTTGATCAAGTTTTCAATCATATCCACTTGACGCTTCACTTCAGGTAGCAATGTCTCACCCACTGTTCATCAATCTCTTTTCCAATACCTACTCACAACTCCACTCTTTGCTGCCGAGAGTGTCGAAATCTTGAACAACCGTAAAGCCTCTGTCACATCCTCCACATTCGCCTCTGGTGAAAGACGCATCTTGGCCAACGACTCAGCAATACGCACAATAGCTTCAAGCTGACGTACAGAAATTGGAACAGGCGGATTCGATCCATCAGCAAGTGCTTGCTCATGAATCTCCTCTCGCATTTGCACATATCGGTTCTGCAGAAGTTCACATGCCTCAACAGAGAGACGAGGGGAGCATTTAGCACGGCAATACGCAATATAACGCTTTAAGAAGTCCACTGGCAGATCTCCATCATCTGTGTATTTTCCAGAACGAACATGGACATTCATCACACTCTTGGCCATCTCCACATCACGGTTATAATCCCGAATATCACGGACAATAAAGATAAGATCGAATCGAGAGAGAATGGAAGGAAGGAAGTCAATATTCTCAGCAGTGGAACGCGTATCATCATAGCGTCCATAGATTGGATTTGCAGCTGCTAGTACTGAACATCGACTGTTCAGAACCGTAGTTATTCCTGCCTTTGCAATGGAAATGGTTTGTTGTTCCATAGCCTAGAAATGAGTTAATCAGAGAGAAGAAACCTCATGAATTGCTACACGATCAGACTCTCGCATCTTATCGAATTCGTCAATACACACAACTCCTCCATCACCCAGCACCATTGCTCCTCCTTCTAAGAAAAATTCACCTTTGGAGTCTTGGACAACAGAGGCAGTGAGACCTGCAGCTGAAGAGCCCTTGCCAGATGTGTACACACCAACAGGAGCCACCTTCTCAACGAATTTAAGGAACTGCGACTTGGCAGTGGAAGGATCACCCATCAATAGAATGTTTATATCACCTCGAATACGCGTATGATCAGGAAGTATCTTCCGTGATCCAGAGAAGAGAAGACAAGCAATAGCCTTCTTGATATCTATAGATCACTGAACAGATTGAATGATACCAAGAGTATAATCACCACTCAAAGAAGGAGCAATATTGCTAATGATACGATCGTATACATTCGAACTATGAGCCAGAGCCAAAAACTGCTCTTCTTCTGAAGGAGTGAAAGTTGAGATGGCTCTACCAACACCTGATTCCTCAATCTGAACTCCTAATACTCGAATATAAGAGACTTTAAGGGCAACTGTATCTACCATACGCTAACTATGATTCGATCACACTAATATGACTTGTTTGGCTTGATCAAATGTATCAATATACCCAATGATTGAACACCGTGTACCTGGTGTGATGCGATCAACTAAATTACGCTCCATCATACACACAATATGTCGAGGCATCTCTCCCGTGGGAATATCCTCAGGACATTCTTGTAACTTCAATGTCTGTTGGTTGACATAGTCACAGAGATCAGCCACAATGTAGTTAGTATCCAGAGGACACTTCTCACCCTCACTTCCACTGGTGGCCACACTAAGAATGATATCAAATGACAGAATGATACCGGAAACATTCACGGGGAACCGTTGCTTTGCGCATAGGAGATACAAAGATAGGGTCGCCTGTTGTATGGCAGCGGGAGCAACGATAGACAAGTTTGCGAACGTAAGCTCGAGACCGTGATGCACTGATCACGATTCCAGGAACACGGACAAGTTTATTCACATGATCAGCCTATTGATTATCGTATCCTCAAGCAATGACAGAAATCTCACGAATAAGTGTAGTATGTTGACTGCTTGTGTAGAGAAGCTGCAAATTTGGTACTTCTGTGTCTCGGATAAAAACATGACACAACTTCTTTGCAGCCTCTTCACACTACAAAGATGACAAACAGAAAAGAAGAATCGTACGACCTGGAGATACAAACCAGGAGACTGCTGAAACATATCTTGATGCATAGGATCGTAAGCTTGGAAGTCGTCCAAGTCGATATCTAGATAAGTCTCTCCATTTGCAATACGTTTTGTAATTTGATCTCTAACCAAGTCACAAAAATGTACTTTCCATACCTGTATGTATAAATACCATTTACACGATAGTTAGTGAGAAATTCGTAGAAGGCATCTCCAACTTCCGTAATGGTTTGTTGAGGAGCATTTTCATTCCGACTGTATATTTCACCCGTACTTGTTCCAACGTATTCAGCATTAAATGCCATGATACTTATTTGGATATTGAAAACAAGATAAATATAGGATTGAAAGGAATAGGACCCAATAAAATTCAATAGCCTGGAAATACAGAGAGTTCATTTAAATATTAGGGCCATATATTCAATAACAACCCAAGTCTATTCTCAATGAATATTAAAGCAATCAAGTTGATAGGATGGAAATGGATAGAAAACACTATACTCGTGTAGTTGTAAGAATAAGCTTCAATTGTCAAAATTAAGACTATTATTGTCACCCAAATAGGTCCCAAAAACGCAAAGAACATCAAATCTAGTCATCTGGGTATTCTGAAATGCCTAGTGAAGAGAGACATCACAGTAGCAGGAGTAGACATAGTCATTATCATAGCGACTCCCATCGAAGTCGCAGTCGAGACTCGCATCGTTCGAAAGACTACAGTCGACATCGATCAAGTCACCGAAGTAGATCGAGCCATCGGGATAGTCATCGAGACAGTCATCGAGAGCGAAGTCACCAAAATGAGAATCGCTCCGTGTCGCGAGTGGAGACTCAACATGGAACGAGGGGACGTGCTTCGGTAAGATATGAGACGATTCAAAAGGGAACGGCTTCGTCGAATGCTACAGGATCAACAGCTGTACCTCCATTGCCATCTGTAGAAGTAAGTGGTTGTGGTTATGTATAGATCTCGTTGTCGTTGAATGAGGCAAAAACGCAGGAACTGAAGCCTGTTGTATCTCTGTTTAATTCGGCTGCAGTTCGTTATTTGGATTTTGTGTTAGTCGTAGTCAGATGCACGAACTCAAGTTGCTTCGACTCCTGTCACGGAAAGTAGTGATGGAAGAAAGAGTAAATGTGTTGAAGGATAATGTAATCGTTAGATAATGATGACTCAAATAAGATGGAAGAAGAAGAGGACCCTTTAGATGCTTATATGCGTGAAATTGAAGTAACAATCATTATATCTGTTTATCAGATAGAAAGAAACCAAAGAAGGTGTTGTGGAATCGCTAAAGCAAGATTATGAAAACGGTCAAAAACACATGGAAGAAGAAGCCCGTAAAGAAGAAGAAGCAAGAGCAGCAGCAGCTCCTGTTATTACCCTTGATGAGATTCTGTTTGTGTGTATATGGTTGATAATAGTTAGAAATGATCACAAAGAAGAATCAAAGGATGATGAAGACGATGAGAAATATCATCGTGAATTCCGAGAAGCCTTATTGAAGCAAGTAAATGATGATGGGAAAATTGAGTTGTAGCAAGAAGAAGAGAAGAAGGCTCGAACAGAGAAAAAGATCGATGAAGGACTTGGGTATACAGAATTGGTAGAAGAAGGGAGGGATTCTGATGTGTAGCAAGATGATTATGTGGAAGAGTATATGGACCAAGAGAATGAGTTGACTGCGTTAGAGCAACTCCAAAAGAAGATTCAACGCAAGATTCTGGAAGTACGGAAATCTTTCATTTTTTGACACATAGCCAGTGGATCACTCGAAGATCGATTATCTTCCTATTCGGAAGAATTTCTACATTGAATCTCCTCTAATCACAAAAATGACAGAAGTAAATGGAATTCCACAAATCTCAATATTAGGAAGAGGTAACAAATCTTCGCAAAGAATGGCGAATGGTGATTCGAGGAAAGCATTATACTCGTCCGATTCTGACATGGAGTCAATGTGGTTTGACAGAGAAGATCATGCATGTGATCAACAAACTTGGTTACGAGAAACCCTTTCCCATTCAGTGTCAAGTAAGAACATGAAAGAATTGTTATTTAAAGGCTATTCCCACGATTATGTCAGGACGAGAATGTATTGCCGTAGCAAAAACTGGATCTGGAAAAACACTGGCTTATTTGTTACCACTTTTTAGGCATATTTTGGATCAACCTCCAGTGAAGGAAGGTGATGGTCCAATTGGTCTTATTTTTGCCCCAGCACGTGAGCTGGTAGCCCAAATCTATACAGAAGCTTCCAAGTTCTGTAAGTTGTTGGGTATCCGAATCACAGCTGTGTACGGTGGTACTTCAATGACGGACCAAATCAATTGTCTCAAACGAGGCAGTGAGATCATTGTGTGTACTCCAGGTCGAATGATTGATATTTTGTGCCTTAATCAAGGTCGACTTGTTGGTCTTCGGCGTGTCAGTTACATCGTTCTGGATGAAGCAGATCGTATGTTGGATATGGGGTTTGAACCTCAAATCAGTCGTATTGTAGAGAACGCTCGTCCAGACAGACAGCTGGTAATGTTCTCAGCCACCTTCCCCTCTCATGTGGAAAACTTGGCAAGGAAGATTCTATCAAAACCTGTTATGATCATTGTGGGAGGCCGTACAGAAGTGGCTTCAGAAGTGTCACAGACAATCGAAGTACGAACCAAAGAGGAGAAATTAATTGAAGAACCCA
>JABLTK010077834.1_pt1 | contig 26479 bp, 48 predicted proteins | sample 7160131 | NCBI WGS metagenome assembly JABLTK01 (sample SAMN14651221, study PRJNA627086) | human gut metagenome | isolation source: feces | host: Homo sapiens
ATCTACCAAATCGCTCAATAACAACAGCTGTTCCTTGTTCAACCACGATACAACACTTGCATATGAACCAATACTACATTGATCATATTCCTATCACATTTCTACGATAAGGATTAAGATAATAATAACTATAAGATAAAAGATACCAGTCCACATTTATAAATCTTCTTAAATGAATGCTGAGAATAGATAAAAGGATTCGTTGTAACGAATCATCTGTCTCATGAATTTTGCAATTCCAGAAATTGAATATATTTCGGAGATCCCATCAGACGACGTTTTCTCATCAAATCAGAAATGTCAAGCGAGTCTGTTAGTTTTCTCTTCAATACATATGGATTAGGATCCTTTTCGATCGATTCGTTGGTGAGTTTCATTGCAAATCATGGAGGTCCTTATGAGTCAAAAGATGAGACATCAAGCATCCAGAAACTGATTAATTTAGCGATTTCAATGGCAGAGCAGAAGGGGGAAGAAACTATTCTCTACTCGATTCGTTTTGTTGACTCTGTTACTCGTTCAGTACAATTTTCCCTACTTGAGGGGAATGTTATGCGTATCTTGGAGTTCTCAAAAGCGGTTATCTTGTTTTGTCCTGATTATGGAGCCAAAAATACGGGTATGCATTAGAATTTTGTCTTACTTCTAGCAATTCTCTTAATGAAGTACATATTTGGTAATCTCAGTGCTCTGACTAACCAGTTCGTCCGAGAAACCCTTCCCAAATTCAAGGAATACGTTTATTTTCATTTGGATGTAATTCGAAAGGAAGAAATGGTAATTGTTGAATGTGGCAATTTGATCTAGGTTTCTTTGTTGCCTGTCCTTTTATCATCGCTCATTGCTCTGATTAGGTCTCTTCAAACTTCGATTAAGCCAATCGTTGCTAACATCGAACCTGTAATTGTAAGAATTAGGATTGTTCTTCATTTCAGTACCCACTCCTCGACAATATGGATCCTTCGGTGCGTCAACAAGCAGCGATGCTCTTTTCAGCTTTGACTCGAGTACTGGAAACAATCTTTGGACAATGTGTAGTGCGAGAAAACAGAGGAAGGATGGAAGAAGACTCTATCCCTCACTCTTCATTCCATCACTTATACACTTGCTGAAATCACAGGTACCCAGGATCCTATTCTTGATGCATTACCTCGTCTGGCATTACCTCCAATGACATCATTTGGACGAATTACTCCCTTCATTGCTCATGCTCGATTCACAACACTTCTTCTCTTGCTTCAAGATTTGCTTCGCTATCCTCCTAGTGTAGTCTCCTTTCCTTTACTTGCTGTGATAACTACTCTCCAGAGTCTTCTTGAAGCCTATGTGCCTCCCGCTCGTCGCAAAGAAGAGGCTGCTACAGTTAGTATGGCGTTGAGTCCTCGAGAGCAGTGGATTGTATATCAGTTATTGTATCCAATGGTGTGTGAAGTAGGACTTGGATCTCGCTATCAGATAGACACTCACTCTACTGATCACACGATTGCAAAGTTCCATTCTGATCGTCATTCAATCATTGACTCGATGTCTCCGACTTTTCTTCATTCGATGTTACAAAGAAGCAGATATCTCTATCTCGATCGCTGCTCTAGGAGTTATTCAGTCGTCTTGTCATCTCTTCATAATCTTTAGACGTCTCATTGAAGTAGGAGGACCATCTGTGATTCCTTTAATGAATGAAGTCATTGGAATTCTGATCCAGATCCTTCGTTGCATGAACAAGGCTCAAGATGATGTGAAGATCACTCCTGGACAAGGAGGAAAGAAAGGAGGAAAGAAAAATCGACGTAGAGTCCCCGTAATGCAACTTGGACAAGAGGAAGAAGTACGGACTGTGGAGCAGTTTGTATGGGCTCGTCATATACGAGTGAATGATGTGTATGAGAGTGTTGTGAAGGTAAGTGAGCAACAAAGACATGATTCGATAGTGTGTGAGTGCAATTCTTCAGAACGGACGTTGGTTAGATTTGAATACTCGTTTGGAAATTGATCTGGAACTCTTCATTGCCTTATCGCATCTCATTCATCCATCTCCCCTACATCGTACACATCTCCCTGTTACCACGTCTCCTCAACTCCGAGCAGCTGTACTTCAAGCCGCCAATATTGCGTGTACTGTACTAAATAGGATGGTATGTGATATAGACATGTCTGCCTTCAGGTCAAATGTCTCCTCTGGTCTCGTTAATGCCTGTTATCAATCAAGCAGTGGTGATGTGTGAGCAGACAGAGAAGATATCGGTGGAGCAGCGTCAATTGATGAGTACATTGGGTCTATTATATCATGCCCCAGCACAAATGATTTATCGAACCATGGAAAGTAAGAGTGAGAATATGTAATGAGATGAAGATACTACGATGATTCGAGTCAATGAGCAAGAGTCAATGGAAGAGGAAAAGGATGAGGAAGAAGAAGTGAAAGGAACTCCAGATCCATGGATGGTTACACAGGCAATGAACACTGTGAATCCGTTTGTTCGGAGTGTGGAGGAGGTGGCTTCTCCAAGTAAGTCGTTGAAGCGAACAGAGCCTCCTGTGGTAGAACCAACAGAGAAAGTGGAGACCATAGTTACACCAGCCGTATCCATCACAGAATCCCAATCAATACCGACTACAATATCTCCCTCTGTACCCACTACAGTTCCTCCTTCATTACCAACTACGTCTCCTTCAATACCAATAGCAGTGTCCACCAATCCAACTGAACCTGAAGTGACTACAATCCCTGTCGTCACTGGCGATCCAGAGACAAAGAAAAGAAAAGTGGATGAAGAGATATCAAAACTGCGAAAAATGAGTCAGGATTATGCAGAGTCAGAGCGGAAGCGATCTATGGAAATGCAGACAACTACAATAACAACCACACCTCAAGATAGTGATGGATTTGCCTTTTCGGATGACGATGATGAATTTGATGTACCTGATATCGATATTTAAAAGATATTCTCTGTTTTGAATGAACAAACAAAATAGGAGCTGTTTCTGGCAGTTCGCATGAAGTTCAAAATCTCGAATTGTAGGGTATATAAATTTGTTTTCTAATTATAGCTCCGCTGAAATTCAAGAAAACTACCGTCTATCATGAACGGAAGAGATTCAGGTGTACAATGTTTATAGCGAGAATGAACTATAGAAATGCTACATTGTCGGATTGCTTATTCATTGTAGAGAGACACCACGACCGAGATCGTCATAGAGATAGAGATCGGGATAGAAACCGTGACCGTGATAAAAGTCGACATCACCACGATCGATACCGTGATCGCAGTCGTGATCGCACTCGAGATGAAGAGGTTAGTCGAAATGGCAGCGAACCATCAGGCATGAACCCGACTCCAAATCAACCAAGTTCTGGAGGCGTAGATATGAGTGCTGCAGTAAAAGCGGCTATGGAAGCAGCCATGAAGATTTCAAAAGCGGGTTTGGTTTACTTTGAGTTTATAAACAGTAGCTCCTCCTCCACCAAAGCAACGCAGTTCCCGTTTCAGTAATTCTGTTTTGACAAAGAAAATGTACTTCCCACAACAGTATCCCGATATCGACTATGCAGCTATTTTTAATGGTCCATATCGTATGACCATTGAGACAGAGACACATACGACACTCTCTGTCGGAGGTACTGCTGTATTTGATTGTCAATGTGCTGATTCGTAGACTATTGTGACTGAAATGGACGAATTACTTCATGTAATGATCTCTGCAGGATCTCAAGATGCCTTAGTGGCAGCTGAAGAGATGATTAGTGATGTTCTTAACAAACCTGATTTAGCTCGTCGTTTGGCTCAGCAGAATACTGTGGGAAAGAGATAGGAGAATGATTGATAGGTGGTTCCACAAGAAGCAACGACAATGGTAGCAGCGATGGGAGGTTTAATGAATCAATCAGATTTTGCAGAAATGAAAACAGAGGTTATCCAAGTCCCTTTGCCAATGGTACCAATGATCATGGGACGTGGAGCAGAACATGTGAAGAAGATACAAGAAGTTTATGGTGTAAATGTGCGTGTGGAGAAAGACAATGAAGCCAGTAGTGGAAGTATGTTACGAGATGTGACGATTCGTGGACGAGAGGAAATGGTGACGAAAGCAAAAGAAGTGATTGAGACAATGGTACAGACTGGCAATGCTGATATCATTCGATCGATGCAAACATCTCGAGATGGGTTTGAAATGGTTCCTGTTCCTCGAGATCGAGTGGGGTTGGTAGTGGGTACCCGAGGGGCAACAATTCAAGAGTTACAGAAGCGTACAGGCACAACAATCCAAGTGGCACGAGAAGGTGATCCCGAGCATCCTGATTTGCGAAATATTGTCATCACAGGTCCTCCTGATAACGTACGTGAGGCCAAGCGTCAAGTGTTACTGATAGCTGATGTGAGTATGAAAGGAGGGGTTGAGATATTAGGGTATGTTGGCTACGCTACCTGAAGGAGCTCAATCTGTTCGTGTAATGATTCCTAGTGATAAGGTGAGTTTTGTCATTGGTACCAAGGGAGCTGTGATTCATGATATTCAGCGGAATTCAGGTGCGATCGTACAAGTTGAACGAGCGGATCCTAAAGATCCAAATGCTGTTCTGCGAGGTGTAAACATTACTGGAAATTCAGATCAGATTGAGAAGGCGAAAGCGGAGATCAATCGTGTGATTGGTACAACAGCTGGTCTTCGTGACTTTCATGATGATGATTTTTCGAAAAACAACTCGAACTCATTTGTGCCAGGTGTGGGAACGATGGGATCTCTTTTCAATTCGACAATGGATTTTGAATCAATGCAGAAATACATGGAGATGCAAATGATGTCACAACCAGGAATGAATCCTTATTATGGAATGTATCCTGGAGCTCCTCAATCTGGTCAGTCAGTACCTGCTAACCAAGAATCTGGACAGACTGAAATGCCTCCTGTTCCTGGTGAAGAAGATGATGCCAGTCCTCCTCCTGGTTTGGAATATTGTATTTGTTACAAACAGTTAACTTCTTAACTGATATTTCCTCTCCATACAAGTCCTTCTTGACGCAGAAGAAATAGATAGTGGCAAAAATAGCACTGCAAGCATCAGCAATTGGATAAGCCATGAACACTCCCCAATAATCCTTACGGAAATAACACATGATGAACTGAGTGATCACAATGAAGATGCAAGAACGGCACATGAGAACAACAGCAGATCCGAATCCTCTACCTACAGCTTGAAGGCCAGGATAGAGAGAACAAGAGAAAGGAGATAAACACAGAAGTGCTGCCATATATCGTAAGGCCTTGGAGAAGATAGCAATAAACTCTTCATCCGAGTTAAACATTGTGGCAATTTGTGGAGCAAATACTTCACAGACAATGGTGAGGAGTACACAGATGATCAACTGACCAACAAAACAGCATTTCATTGCATTGACAAATCGTTTGTATAGACCTCCTCCTCTACAGAAAGCCAGAAGAGCGATAACTCCGTGAGCAATGGAATTTATAGGAATGAAACAGAAATACTGCATTCTTGAGATGGATCCAGAGGCAGCAATGGCTGCTGTGGTTAAAGGATCATCCTTATCATACGGTGTGTAGGCAAGGACAAGTTGGTTTGCTACAATGGACAGAATCCCATTTGACAGACCAATAACCATACCAGAGAGACCAGTATTGACAATCTCACCAATTAATTTCCAGTCTGGCTTCATATCCGACCATTTTAGCACAACAGCCGCTCTCTTAGAAAGGAATAACCACAGACCAAAAGTAGATGCCACTGTATACCCAATGCAAGTTGCTAAAGCAGCACCTGATGTACCTAACCTGACATATTTGAGAAATAGAATATCAAAGACAATGTTTGTGCCTGCAGAGATGGTCATGATGAAACAAGAATAGATAGCAGCACCTTCTCCACGCATCAAATTATTCGTAGCATAACAGAAGTTGTATAGAATGTCACCATACATAAGAGGTTTTATGTAATTGAGAGCAGGAGTCATTGTACCTGCCTCATCAGATGCACCCAGTAGTATGAGCAAAGGACGAGCAAGTAACGGTAGAACAATTGCAGCGACAATACCTAGAAGTATATCCATTGTAAAGGTATTTCCAACAATTCGTCGCGATGTCTTGATATCTTTCTTTCCAAGATATCGACCATACAGAGGACCACCTCCTTGAGCGAAAATCAAAGATAAAGCGACGATGATACACATCTCAATGGGTGACGCAAGTGATACGCCTGCGAGAGAATTCTTCTTTTCTTCAACAGTAGATCCAGCGTACTGTCCGATAAACACTGAATCAATCAAACTATAAAGTGAACTCACAATCTTGGCGATGAAATCGGGATATGTCATCTTCCAAATTGTTTTAACAAGAGGTCCATTACCTAAAAAATCAGCACGCCTCATTCTTTCGATGGTTCGTGGAGACATCATCTCTTTTGGCTTCGTTTCCTGTTCTATGCTGGCTGTATCGATGGAGATAGTTGCAACAACATCTTTCTCTGCATTCTGTGAGTTATCAATCATTACTACAAAATTGATAATAAAATAATGACCGATGGAATTGTGATCCATCAATTAAAAAACCACGGGAATTCCATTCTGACAAACAAACAATTAGAGACACTTACAATCCCATAGCTTCACATAAAAAGACTCCAGAAGCAAGAAGCAGATTTGTGAATGTTGCCGATGTAAGATAACCGTGAACTTCACTTGCACTAGACATGAGACGAGGTAAACAAACGAACATCGATTTTGTTTCAATTGTGTGTACACACAACTTCTTTCCTGCAAATTCTTGGTCACTTTCATGATCCCTTTTTAATGATCGTTTCTATTGGTCATATGTGTGAATAAACGGAACAGAAAGGAACAGAGAATTAAATGATTCGAACGAAACTGAAGATCTGGGTTTCGGTGGATCTGATGTGGCAACTATGGTTTGTTCAGGTTGTGTAGAATCTATGCAGTTCTCCTGTGGTTGTGCGGTTTCCATATTCATTTCAGGTTGTGGAAGAGGTTCCATATTACTTTCCAGTTGCTGTTCAGGCTCTATGCCACTCTCAGGTTGTGGAATGGATTCCACATTCATTTCAGGTTGCTGTTCAGGCTCTATACCACTCTCAGGTTGTGGAATGGATTCCACATTCATTTCAGGTTGTTGGGCAGGTTCTACACCGTTCTCAAGTTCATTCTCTGGCTGGATTTGAAGGGGTTCCACAGCCTGTTTATGTTCAACTGTATCAGCTTCTGGCGTAGCAGGCTCATGCTGAATTTCTGGTTGTGGTTCGGGGGGACTTACATATTCATGAACCTCCGGGGCAACAGGCTCCACACGAATTCTCTCAGGGACCTTCTCTACACATCACATGAACCAGTCTCACACACTCTGCTTTGCCTTCTTACTCAACGTAGTCTATCTTTCATTCCTCTGCATTTCACTTACACCAAAGGTAATATTCTTCTCCTTGGTCATACTACGCAACGCAGCTGTATACTCATTCAACAGATTCATCTGAGTAAAACCTAGGTTGAAACGTCGGAGCATATCCAGGAACACTTCTACTTATCAGATATGCAGCCTATTCTCACTCCAATCGTCTCCACATAACGAGAGAATCAAGTTCTCATCCATCTTCTGGCTTAAGGTGTTATCCACTGACTCATTCATCCAAGGCAACGAAGCTACTCATGTAACACAGACCATATTCATACAGTTAATCAAATACAGTATGATGTACACTGCAGAGATGATGTTGTCACTTATGGTTGGTACTATCAATAAAACTATTAGAAGAATCCTCACAGTTTCCATGCATTACGGATACCGATGTAAAGGTCGTATCATCGATATCAAAGGACTGGCTACAATAAATTCACATGGACAGACTCACTTTTCGAAGAAGTCTTGATTCATCAGAACAACTCGATATCCCTTCGTTGTGCGTCGAAGAGAAAAGTCATTTACGTGCAGATTCTTCAGGATCTTCTTCTTTGCGAACAAATGACGCAGAATTCCAAGAATTTGAATTGCAACGTTAACCAGATCGTCCTTTGTTACATTCATGGAATTGCTTCGAACAATTTCATTCAAGGGCTTCGAAATCCGTTCATAAACAAAGTATTCATGACCCTCATACGTACCCTCCATATTCTCTAGAGGAACAATAGGAAAGCCTAGAAAGACTCACAACAACGATGAAAGGAATACAATGATTATCATAGTACGTAAATGTTGGTTTAACATCAACATTAATAGGAGTGGATACGATTTGTTTCGATCCTTCTTCATAGTCCGGATTATCCAAATCTTTGTATTTTATTGTCATACAGTACTTGTCATCTTCATTTACAATCGAGCATACTAGGATTCATACAAAACAAACTCACATGCCTTTCAGAATGGTCTGAGTGGGTGTACACTTCATTACATCCTGGACTTTCCATCCATTAATCTCTTTGCCTACTAAACTCGCCATTATTGATTCAAATAGATGATTACTCCATATTTGTGTCATTCGGAATGACGAATAACAAAGTGAATCTTCTGTTTCCAGTTTTTCCCTTGATTTCAATCAGAGCAAGAATCTTATCTGTAGTCCTCAGAGAGAATTCTACTGTTCATCGGATCCAATGGATAAGTCTCTCCCTGTTGCTCCAAAGAAATACCGATTTGGTATCTGTGCTATGCGAAAGAAGGTAAGTAGCATTGGAATGAGCATAAGAAATAGGTAGAAGCATCACCAATGAAGGTTTTAATTGAGAGAATAGAGGCTTACTTTGAAATCGTGATTTTCCCGGAGGAGATGATCTTGAATGACCCGATTGAGAATTGGCCAATTGTTGATGTCTTGATGGGATGGCATTCTGACGGTACGTTCTTTGGATTTGTTTTACACAAGGTTTTCCACTCGATAAGGCAATTGAATATGTGAATCTCAGGAAACCTTATTCACTAAATGACTTAGAGACACAGAAACTGTTTTTCGATAGATGTGTGATTCATCGAATTCTGAAGGAGAATGTATGATTTGTATACCTAAAATGATTTGAAGGGAATTAAAGTTCCTGACTACTTAATTGTGGAAAGAGATGAACAAGGCAAAGTGAAGGGAGACTTTGAGGAACATGAAGAGTACATTATATTAAATGGAATCAAATTGGAAAAACCGTTTGTGGAGAAACCAATCGATGCGGACGATCACAATGTCCGTATCTATTATTCTCGAGCAGATGGTGGAGGAATGAAAGAACTGTTTCGCAAGAGTAGCAATCAATCTAGCCAATATTACCCGGAAATCACTCATATTCGAACTGATAACAGTTACCTCTATGAGCGCTTCCTTCAGACCGAAGGAACGGATGTGAAAGTCTACACAGTGGGAATATCGTATGTTCATGCAGAAGCTCGCAAGTCTCCAACAGTAGATGGGAAGGTAGATCGTGATGAAAATGGCAAGGAAGTTCGTTATCCGATTCTCCTGACTTATGATGAGAAACAAATATGTAGGAAGATTGCAACACTGTTCAAACAAACGATTTGTGGATTTGACTTATTGCGAGACAGAGGTACTTCGTATATTTGTGATGTGAATGGTGTAAGTTTTGTGAAGAAAAACACCAAGTTCTGGGATGATGCTGCTCATCTAATCACTCTCACTGTTTACAAGAATTTATGTCCTGAGATCCTTCGAGTATGAACGGAGAGGCAGACTAAAAAATAGAAAGTGGATACAGAAGAACTGGAGATGTCAAGTCGAGAGAAACAGCAGTTGGAGGATGAACGATCGAAGACTCCTCACGATGAGGTCAAGGGTGAGACACTACGAGCTGTGATCTGTGTGTGTCGTCACGGTGATCGGTACCTATACGATGGAAGAATGAAATACAGAACCCCCAAACAGAAACTGAAATTCAAGGTAATGTCGGATAGTCTGCTACGTAAGTTGGAAGGGATTATGAAGAATCCTCGTAAAGAATTGAAGGTGAAGGAGGCTTCACAGCTGAGTCATATCGTGTCAGTTGTAACGGATCAGATTCACGAGATGAAAGCTGTCCCTCTGGAGGTTGAAACGGACGGAGACGATGAAGCAGATCAGGATGCGAACAGAGTGTTAAAGACAAAACTGTTACAGCTTGTTGCTGTATTACAACAAGGAGGTCAGTTCCGCGGTTTTAATCGAAAGATTCAGATTCGTCCATTGTCATGGGAGGAAGTACCACGTGTGGATACTGTCTCTACAAGTGAAGGAGGAAGTGATGGTAATGGATCAGTACCAACATGTCATATATTGGAAAATCAAATTGATAGCTCCTTTGATGCGGATGAGATCCGTTCTAGTGGGTCGTTCTCTCCACTGAGGATGTCTATTGGATCCTCGGTTCCATCTATCTCATTCCAGTCGAGTGCTTCTTCTGTAACGTCAAGTCAGCAGACTCCCTCGGTTGCTATTTCACATACTCCTGCAATTCCAGCCTCTCCATTTGAATTACGTCGTGGGGTTGAGAAGGTAGCAAATGTTGATTTGAGCTAACGAGTAGACGATTGAGAAGCAGGATAAACGAGACAGCAGTCTGCCTGTATTGCAGAGTAATGGGATTCACTCCTCGGCAGATGATCTTACAGCTCGTGATAAAGACTACAGTACAATTCAAATATAGAATTGATTGATAGAGATCACAAAGGCACTTTTCATTGTGAAATGGGGAGGAGTACTTACTCAAGCTGGAAGAAAGCAAGCTATTGCTCTGGGAGAGACGTTTCGTCGTCATGTATATGGAGGTATTTTTGAAATGAATTATGAGAGTAGGCGATGCATTCTTCCTTCGTCTTCATAACACTTATCGTCATGATATGAAGATCTATTCTTCTGAAGAAGGACGTGTTCGGACTACGGCAGCAGCATTTGCAAAGGGATGTTTAGATGTAGAATCTGAGCATTTGACTCCAATCATGGTGAGCATGGTTCATTGTCATCGTCAAGCGGATTATATGCTTGACAATACGAGCAAAGCAATGGAAATGTTGAAGAATACGAAAGTACGTCTGTATTCCACATTGATGGAGCCTGGAGATATGACGGAGGAACGGAAGAAGAGAGTAATAAAAGGGAAAGGAGAAACTGAATTTTAGCTCTGTCCCACAGGAGACGTTTCAATCATGGCTGCATTGAGTCAAGTGAAGAACTCTTATCAATTCCTTACCGATATGTAGGGTTAAAAGATGGATTGAATGAGTAGTTATGAGGATATCAAGCGTCTGACAGCGTCATTGGTCACTTATTTGAAGACATGTGAGGGTCAGGCAGCTACGGGATATGAAGAGGAGACAATGAATCTGATGCTGGGTCGATGGTTGAAACTCCAGAAGGACTTCTACGATCCTCATACAGATCAGTTCGATTTAAGCAAGGTGACTCTGTGGTGGGTACTTGATGGATAGATTCCAACATTGTATGATTGCATTAAATTTGACTGTATTCACAACAGTACTATTCCATTAGATGCAAAGATGCGTCTGTTCAACCAATCCAAGATTCTAGCAGACGTGATTGTTCCTCAGGAGTATGGAATGTTTACATGGGAGAAGATGTTGATTGGTCGAAACATTGTTAAGAATTTGTTAATAAAGATAGATGTGGTAAGAGGATGAGGGGGTTATCATTGGAAGGATCTCCGAATTAGCGCATTCGGTCCAACAAGCAAATTCATTGAAATGTCTAATCACTTACAAGAGGTTTCTTTCTATAAAGCTGATCGTCGTTATTTGGAGGAGGGAATGGAATATGATAAAACTGTGTATACTCGAATGTACTTCACATCTGAATCGCATATTCATGGGATTCTGAATGTTCTTCGTTATGGCACTTCATCTTCAGGACAGAGAGCAGTCACGGAGGAAGGACTGAAGGCTTTGGAGGAGATTAGTGAATATGATTATCTGAGTCATATTCTGCTACGTATGTTCGAGAATGAAGCTTATGAAATCACGGATCCTCGTCGATTCCGAGTGGAATTATCCTTCTCTCCTGGTTGTATCATTGTGGGGATGGCATGAACATGTAATGAATAGAAGAATGTGGAGAATTGTTCAGACGAACCTCCTTGTGAGCCAGCAATAATGTTACACAACAGTCTGACATGTAAGAATAAGGGAGGTTGTTCATTGTAGTGCAAGACTTACAGTCCATTCTGAGTCATGTACTGAATGACGAAGATCAGAAAATCAAAGACTATTATAGTGATACTCTTCCTGAAGATCGCTCTTGATTATCTGTTTGCAACAAACACAATATCGTTTATTTTGCCGACGTTCATTATCTCTTTGGATGCGTTCTCGTTCTCTCTGAGCACGCTCTTTCTCAAATTGTCGTAGATCCACGCGAGACAGGAATTCTTGTTTGTCGAGATATCTACGAATGAGTACCATTTACAGATCAAACCCATTCTTCTTGGCTTTCTCCACTTCCTCTTTGATGCCTTCCTTATCTTTGAATTTGTCCCAATCATAGGACGATTTATCAATTGTACTAATTGTTTTCTTTGCTTCCAACGAGTGAACAAGAGTATCCAGAGATTGCGAACTCTCCTTGCTTCCCTTTATCCTGAAGTCATCATCATCATATATACAACATACTCTATCTTTTGACCAGCAAACTTCACAACATGGGTTGTCTCTTTATTGGAGTTCAGGTCCTTCACATATTGGATTGCTTCCTGAATAGACTTTTGTATTTCATCACTTGATTTCTCGTGTTGGGAGGATTCTTCGGCAAACCGTTTGAAATATGTTATACTGTCACTATCGGTTGTCATAAGATCTTTAAACCCCTAGATATCACAAAAAGCTGCCGCAATAAACATTCTGCACTTTGGGTTTCTTTCGCAGGATCTCATTGTCCTTTTCATCTTCTCGCAGCATATCTTCAAAGATTGATGCAACTTTCCGCTTCAAAACTGGATCCCCATCTTCTAGTGCATCTGCAATGTCGAATGTTCCTCCCTTTCCACTCCGTGTGGTGACAAAAAGACCATCATTTGTCACGGGAACCTCTGGATATCAGTCTTAGCAGAATTATTTGAGTTACCTGGCTCGAAATCGTCATCTTCTTCCTCCGAATCTAGAAGAGGGTTGTTTGGATTCAGAATGGATGCTGCATCAGCCATCGTGGAGAACACTAAAACTTGGCATTATAGTGTGATTCCCGTGATAATTCGGTTGCATCGTGTTGATCACAATCTAAGAACGAGAGTGTGCGATGGATAAATGTGCCGCCTTATTAGGTTGTAAATGTTTGCGTTTATCGCCGTACAAGAAGTGTGTGAAGAACCTTTATCCCCCTGAGGCATCTGGATATGAAGAGGATCTGGAAGCCCAAAACGCCGATGAATTAGCGAAATTAGCTCTTCGAAACGAGAAGTTGTTCTTACCCATCTCAAAGTAGTGACTGTAAAGTGGGATTAAGATCTAGAAATCTTGAAAAGAACATCTATAGAGATTTACGAAAGGAAAAGGTTGGGTATGTTGTATTAGGAAACTGTTATTTAGATATGTTTCTGTTAGTGTATCTGCATTTATCACTCTTGTGGATATGTGCCATGACAATTTATATCGTTTTGAGACAAGTGTTTTCAATGTTGTATCTCTTTGTTCCTTTCTATTGAGGCACTAGCTAGTTACACTGTTCCGTGAAGAGAATCCACATCTTCGAATGAGTGCAATGCGTTTAGTACGAATACAGACTCTTCTTTACTGTTAGTTAATAAAAGTATGTCAGTTCAAAGATCAAAATGACGATTCCGGTAATAGCAAGTACTTTGACTTGCTTCGTTACATTCTGAATGATTGTCGAGAGGTCTTGGAGACTCCAATTCAGACACTACAGCTTCACTACACAGTTGTGAATGTGATATATCAGCTAGTTCTGATTTGTCCAGCTGCATTGATTACCACCTTTCTTCCACAAGTGGTGCCTGTGTTGGTGGATATGATTCATGAAGGACACTATGAAGGGTATTCTATCTTGTTATGATGTCACTGATAGAGAAGAGGAGAAGCAACTGTTACTTAATGTGAAGAATAGTGCGTAGGAATGATCATCCTGCTTGAGTGTAGAATGCGGTCTCTTGCTAGTATTTATCCCTTTGTAAATGTTATTACATCTACTTCATTATTAACTCCTCTCTTTCAAGCTCTTGACAGTTACAATTGGTATCCTGTCTCATTTACACATACTGTGTTGAAAGCATTCTCAGGGAGCAAGAGTAAAGAGGCCTACTCCAAACCTACCTATCTCCATGTGATAACCCATGTAGCTGACTTGCTACCCATGATTGCTGAAGTGAGTGACGTGAGTATGAGCATCGAGGAGGACATTCAGTCAACGAGTAGTCAGAAGAAGGAGATTGAAATGGTTAATCTAGCCTTGAATCCACATCGACTTCTTGTTGCCTCCAATGTCTTGGCAGTAGGAATGGAACGATATTATTATTCTAGTGTGTGGAGAGTCTTCTTCAGGATATGCGTTCCTTCTCTCTCTTGCATGTTCAGCAAGTGGTGGACGTGCTATCAGCCCTCTTATGTTTCGCTCTCTCACTAGCGAAGAAGCATTCCGTAGTAGATCCCCTTCCAGAAACGGTATCTGTCTCTCTAATTGAGGCGATTGATCCTGATCAGTTCATGAAACCAGAGGAAATCCAACTTACGGAGGTGGATGAATCTAATTCTTCAGAGACTGAAGCAGCGTGCATGCAGGGAGCAATTCTCCGCTTGTGTTTGGCATGCCAACACTGTTTGTTGATTCTGGTACGTAGTGTTTCCAGTGGTCGTGAGTTTTTCGATGTTCTGGAGAATGTTTTGTTCTTGCAAGATGATATCGTAAAGATTCATATTGAAGATGATACATAGGATCCCGAATTCCATTTGTCACTTCTCCAGCTTGGTTTATCTTTAGTAGGATTGAAGTATCTCCCTGCTTCAACCTCTCTTCCTTATGATCTTCTTCAGTTAATAGTATCAGGAATCGTATGTACAGATCCTAAGGTACGATTGATGCATTTGAATAAGAAGTAGAAACGACTTATCTGGATTCGAATGCTTGAACGACTTCTTCATTCATCTCCAACAGAAACAGTAAAGAATGATCAAATGAATGATGAATAGTCATCATATCGAATTCAGTCATCAAGTGAATCAACTTTGATGGCAAGTATCCTTCAATCTCTCTTTTTCGATACCAATACACCAGATCACTATTCTATTTTAGAACAACTTATCATTTCATTACTCCAGGGAGATACACAGAATGTCCTTCCTTTGATTCTTCCTGCTCTCTTTTATGCTCAGACTGTAGCAATCCAGAAGAGTGAAGTAACAGGCTCAATAGAGGAGCTGTTGCATTATTTGGATTCAGCCTCAGCTATCACTTCCTCCTCCTCTCTGTTCTCAAAACTTGCAACTCCAACAGCACCACAATCCCCTAAATCTATGTATTTGATGGTATTACCTCTGGATACTGTACAGTCCGAAGGAGAGGAGGAAGAAGAGGAGGAGCGCCGATCTAATCAGCCTCATGTATCTCCCAGTGATACTGCTGGAGAGATTCTCTTGACACCAACAGAGAACGGTTCATATGATGAGTGCGATTGATCAGTAGACAGCACGCCTCTTCCTCAGGACATTCCGACAGAGGAGACAATCGATATTGTGGGAGTGTCTGAGACATCACCTGAGGTGATTCCTGTTGATGATACAGAGATTGTGAAAGAAGGGTGGAAGATCCATCGGCCTTCTTCTCCTCTTACATATATTTTCGCTATGGAGCTGAAGGTTTTGATAACCATCGCTGAGCGTGTTCGTTCTGAAGATCTTAAGGAGTATGTGCGATCAGTAGTACTGGGGGAAAAGGATGATGAATAGATCCAGCGGTATCGATTACAGCATCAGTGGCCTGAAACACCCTCGATGGAAGAGGAAATTGGGCCTCTGAATGAGGAATGGAGTGATGGGAAGTTGGCTCTGTTCCATAAAGAAGCAGTTATTCAGTTCATTCTTCGTTCTCCTCTCCTTCTATCGTCTGCTGTTCCTTCAGATTACGCTGAGCAGTTACGTCGTCCTTACACACCAGAGGAGTTGGAAGAAACGAATTCGCAAGATGGAGTGCCTCGGTTGCTACACCGTCTAAGTAGTATTAGCAACAGCAGTGAACTTTCGTTCCGAAATAGTACGCGTGATAGCGATTCTGAAGGACCAAGTGATACTGGTTATCGGAATGAAGCAGGAGCTGAAGATGTTTTAGTGGGATCTGGATTTCTTCGAAATAATCCACTCAGTTCCTTTGAAGAAATGATGGAACGTATGAAGAGTGTTCGAGAGAGTCAAAGTGAAGATGCGCTTGTGGATACAGAGAAGTCTGGCAATTCAATGTTTACAGTAACGCCAGGGAGTGATAATAGAATTGTAACCCTAATGATATAACCTTCATATTTGTTTATTGCATGACCCATTCTCTGACTCTATTCATTCTACTGTCTCTTCTGTAGTATATATCAATCATTAATGAAAATTAGAACTCTATCGCCGAGCAATTCGTCATCTTTGAAAGGTGTCGTTTCTGGGTATGGAAATACTCTTTTCTAATTATGTATGTAGGAATGAGAACAACGATAATATAAGAAAAGAAAAATCAGGCGAATCGGTTGTCAATAGAAATCAACTCTTGTTTTATTGAAGTAACTGGATTATATATAGAGACTGCTATAGCTTAACAAGAAAGGAGTGCATTAATTTGACCATTCCTTTTGATTCTCCCACTTTTACCGTAATTCCATTTAGTAAATATGATATATAGATTTCTATCAAGGTCAATCTCAAGTCCAAGGAGATTGGATATCGTCATGTACTCTTAGATAACAGGGATCTGTCTAGCAATCGAGGATATAGGCTGGCTGTTATTGAAACATCTCCTGAGAATCAGTAGGAATGCTTTTCTTAAGTGAATGTTAGAGACATCGAACTATCATATTACGATGCTGACGGGAAAATGAAGGTCCTTTATGGAAAATCTGTTCCCATTCTTGGGACATGGACACAAGTGGTCTTTTCCTCGGAAGTGGATCCTACCAATGCAACTCTATTCCGTGTTAGCATTAATGGTGTTGATGTTGTTGCCTTCTCAGTGACTCGGTCAGAGTCTAGTGACAATAGAGTCTTCATTGGTGGAAGTGGAGGACAGAAAGATGTTGTGACTGGTTGTCTGAGTTCCATTCTATTCTATACCAGTGTGGTTTCTCCTGTTGTAGATTCTCAGATACGAGCTATTCTCCCCCGTGATGTCACACAGATTCGTTCCTTCTTTGGAGGTGAAAACCAGCTTCAGACGGTGATGGCCGCCAGTAGTGGTTCCTTGGCCCTAGTGACTATGTCTCATGTGCGACTCTTGACTCAGAGCGAGCATCCATTGGAGATGGAAGTAAAGCAGGAACCAATCGATGTATTTCAACCCGTTTATTCGTCTCCTTCCAATTCAAGACAGGATTCTTACACTATTGAGGAGGTACATCGATCGACAAAGCATGCTGTCGAGAAGGATAGTATAGAAACAGTGGAGGATTTGGAGCTGTATCTCCAAAGCACACCATATTCCAATCTGATTGAAGGGAATTACGCCTCCGTCGTTCCTTCTCATCTGCAGCAACAATGGAAGCAGTTGAATGATGAGAGAGCTGCTAGGGTTCGAGAGAGTATGAAACACTTCTGGAAGGCATATCAGCGTGTTGCTTTCGGAGCAGATGAATTGCAGCCTTTATCTGAGAAAGGTCGAAACAACTGGGGCAATATATCTTTGACCCTGATTGATAGTCTGGATACTCTTTGGTTGATGGACATGCGAGATGAGTTCAAGGAGGCTGTTGATTATCTGGAACAAGTTCAGTTCGATTCGGATACGTCAGTATCGGTCTTTGAGTTCTCTATTCGTGTTCTGGGAGGGTTATTGTCTGCTTATTATCTGAGTCAAGATCCACGACTCCTAGAGAAGGCGGTAGAGGCTGGAAACGTTGTAATGGGTGCTTTTGATTCGGAGCATGCTCTCCCTCACGTACTTGTGTTGTTTCTTGATCATCTAGACACATATCAATCTACAGACCCGAAAGGGATCAAGTCAATATGGCCGAACTATGTTAGCTGAATTTGGAACCTTGTCTGTGGAACTGCGTGAGCTGAGTGCAGCAACGGGTGATCCCCGTTATGCCGAAGCTGCTGGAAACATTTACTCTTCATTGTGGTCTGTTCCCGATAACCATGGTTTACTACCTCAAACTATATCCTAACAATTACTTATCTTAGTACCTTCACCCCAGTATGAACGTATTTCCTTGAAGCCAAGTGGTCAGTACTATAGCATAGGAGGTTGTTCTGATTCCTATTATGAATATCTTCTCAAGGCATGGGTGCAGGGAGGAAAGCAAGAAAGTGAACTGAAGAAAAGATATGACAGTGCAGTGGATGGAGCACATCATTTGCTTTTTCATCGTTCCAAATACAGTGGATTGAGTTACTTTGGTCAGTTAAGTAGGAAGCGTTTCTTCTCAACTATGGAGACATTAACATGCTTTGCTCCTGGTATGTTGTTCTATGGTGAAATGCAAGAAAAAACACTGAATTCACAGCGGAATTTGCATACTGCGAGATGTGTGATATTCACTTGTCATATGATGGTCAACCTCACGACCTCGGGTCTTCCACCTGAGAGTTGTTCCATCAGTGATAGAGTGGCCATGATTATTCCCTTTAGGACAAAACATTATTCATTACGACCTGAGATTATCGAGTCTTATTACTATATGAAAGAAGCCACAGGTGATCCTATTGCGCAGTATGTGATTTTGTGATAAACAATGTTTAGAGTCTGGGGATGGGAATTCTATAATGCCATTGAAGAGCATTGCCGAACAAATACGGGTTATGGTATGTATTCGGATGTACAAGGAAATGGTCATATTCAAGATCAAACAGAGAGTTACTTTAGTGCAGAAACGTTGAAATACTTATACCTCCTATTTTCGTCGAACCGTCTGGTAGATTTAAAGAAAGAACTCTTCACAACTGAAGGGCATATCCTACCTATCCGAAATCGATTTTTTGTTTGTTCATAATCACTCTTGGTCTTGATTTCTTTTGTGACATTCTAAAGATTATGGAAGAAAGACCTGCTGGAATAAAAAAGAGGGTTGATCCAAACAGTATCTCCCTCCGTCGTTACCGTTGTTGAATCAAATAAGGATGACTTGTAGAAAATAAAAGAAGGCAAAGATACAACAAGAATTCGAATATCATTAGCAAGTATCGTCATCAAAAGGAACAACTCTACAAAGAGGTAGTAAACTGCGTTGTTTTATCACCATTAGGCTGGAATAATCGATTCTGATGAAAAGGACAAACAAACTCAAGAAAACGATGGTAGGGGTTCTAGGTCGTAGATGAGTTTTAGAACTTTTGCTAAATGATACTCCCAGTCCTAAAGAAGAGATAGATAATAATGAAAAGACTGGACGAAGTAGGAATTGGGAGATGCCATTAAGGATTAGAGAAGAAAGGGAAAAAGTCACAGAAACCAGATCCATTCTTCCATTCACGCCAACTTGCAGAAGGTTTGACTTTGGTTTCGTCATCATAAGTAGAACATAAGAGAGAGATGGAAGAGAGACAAAAGGAACGAGAAAAGAAAGAACAAGATCTAAAAAAGAACTTAGAGAAAAGGAAGAAGACGGCTCAGAAAATGCAGCAGAGAACGAGACGAGGTCAACCCCTGATGAAGTATCAAATCCCGAACCTATTGGAGAAGATTTCGAAAAGTATGGGTCAAGAATAGTCGTTTAGTCTATTATTTGTGAACAAACACATCCATTTAATAAGGTCTAGGTCTACTTCGACTGTCAACAGGAGCTCTCGAAGCCTTAGGATGTGTCATTGCTCTCTATACATCACTCTCTGCACGAGTTCAAACGCAAATCTCTTTCACTTGTTTTCCCATGATCGTACGAGATGCATTTGCAAGTGCTCGATCCACACTCTCAGCAGAATCCATTGTAATCAAGGCAAGATCACGTTGGCGACCTGTTTCATGATTCACTGGGAGTTTTACTCCTAAAACACGTCCAAAGGGAGAAAAGTGATCTCGAATGATCTGCTCACTAACACGAGGATCCAAGCCACTCACAAAGATTCGGTTTTCATCCTCTCTACACATGAAATCCTAGAAACAGTGATACCCTTCTCTGGGACCACGGACCTCGCGACGCGACTCGTGACGACTATCATAACGAGATCGTGAGCTACTTTCATGATGATCTCGATTGCGATGAGAATCATGACGATCCCAGTTACTACTTGAAGAAGGAGTATCTCTTCTGTCCCAGTTCCCGTGAGGTTGTGATGATGACACATTTGAAGGAGGATAGGAAGATCGTGGTCCAGATGGAGGGTAATAGGAGTCATTGGGAGGAGGAGGATAATAGGGAGCATTTGGATCATATGGTGGGTAATATGGATAGGGTTCCTGGGGATAAGGCTGATTTGATGGGTATGGAGGAGGATTTCCACGATATGGGGGCTGGTAAGTGTCCGCAGAGGAAGGCTGATAAGGAGATGCTGGAGTTCGTTTGTACGGATCTGAAGGAGGGTAAGGAGAACGGTTCATGGCAGGGGGCTGATAAGGAGCAGCATTGGGATCTGTAGGTTGATATGGAGCGGAATTCAGATTAGGAGGCTGATAAGGAGCTGCATTGGGATCTGACGGCTGATAGGGAGCAGCATTAGGGTCAGTAGGCTGATACGGAACGGCATTGGGATCAGCTGGTTGATAGGGAGTCGTGTTGGTGTTAGGAGGTTGATAGGGAGTGGCATTAGGGTCTGTTGATTGATAGGAAGTAGTAGCATCCGCTGGTTGATATGGAACAGAGTTCGGATCTGGTTGTTGATATGGAGCTGTAGTAGGGTCTGTGGGTTGATAAGGAGCCGCATTCGGATCAGACGGCTGATAAGAAGCTGCATTTGGATCAGAAGCCTGATATGGCTGTTGAGAATTAGGATAGGTGGCAGCTGAATCTACCTGAGCTGAATTATAGGGTGGGTAGGCAGAACTTGAATCTGTAGGAGGATAAGCACTGTCCTTACTTCCAGCAGTTTCAGGAACTGCTGAGGGAGCCACATAGGCAGTATTGGAGTAAGGAGCGTAAGGATCTTGATGACCATCAGCCTGATCGCGGGGATAATACGAATATCCATCTGGAGGATACTGTCCAGGAGGATATCCACCATAGTTATAATAGGGATCAGATGAAGGATAACCATAATCCCCATATGAAGAGTATTCAGGTGGTGGATAATCTGATGATCCTGCTGGAAGTACAGTAGGATCATATTCACCTCCAGACATATCAATCAAAGGCTTCTCAGGTTTCAATTCGGGTTTGTAACTGTCAGGATCTACAATAACAAAAACAAACTGCTACTACAAAGTTCATCTCGGCGTTTAGCAGGAACCACACTGAAATCAATATTACCCTTATAATGCATGATTCCTTCCTCAAGGAGCTTATCAGTCTACGTATAATGAGTCTATTTAAGCTATACAAGACTCTCCGATTCATAGGCAATAAAACAAAAGTTGCGAAGACTACCATTGTTCTTATCTCGAGGGAAAATGTGGGTTACAACCTTTCCAAATGATTCAAAGTATTTCATAAGTTCTTCCTCGTTACTATCACACGGAATGCCTCGAATATACAATCTCTTGGCATTTGTAACCGTATTCGACATTCGTTTAACCTCAGATATTTCAACATCGGTTCCTACTCATAATTCGAAGTAAAAAATACTCACCCATTACCTTACAAGATCCTTTTCGCAACGCAGCTTCGGCAGAGCCACTTGAATAGAATGTGACATAGACAAATCCGCGTGGTTTCAATGTATATTGATCACAAGGAATACGTACTTCATCAACCTCTCCAAACTCCGAAAAGGCACTCTAGAGGATAGTATTCATTTGTGCAAATAATACTTTGATTATATCCTCTGTAGCATTCTTTGGTACTTTTCTCACAAATACTTTGTTGGTACTGCATATAACGATACACTATTCGTTTGTTACCTCATTACTGTGATAAGATTGTGTGATCACTTGTGGTAAGCAGCGATTATTGAATAGTCAATAGAATTAGATGTAAGTTGTTTTCCGCTTAATAAAGGTTGGAAAGACCAGAATACAACTACACAACAGCAGTATTATTTGGAATAGAAACCAGAAAAAATTGGGATCATTATTGACAATATGGCTCCTTAAGGATGATCCTATTATTCAAGATATGGGGTAGAGTTGATTATTGCTTCATTTCACATTACTATTGATTTGGTAGTGTGTAAAAGATCCTATTTGATAGATGTGAACAAAACTAATTCAAATTATGTTTCTGTCATTGATCATGGCAGTACTACAGCAATCATTCTAGAATGTGTTTATATGGCACTTATTATACAACAAATGCAACCATATTACAATACTCTCATTCACCTCAACTGTTAAGAATATACGAAGCCTAGATAATTCATCAATAATAAAGAGAATTGGTATTACCGATAACTAGAACAAGAGTTAATTGAATTGAATTGAAATCGATCAAAAGGATACAAGAAACAATTCCAGTGAAATGATTAGCATTCTCTAACAATTCAATCTAATTAGTAAGGAGTAATTCAATTAATCTCAATTAATTCATATGTCTATATCTATCAAATCAATCTCAATTAATTAATATTCTGAACTATCTTCTATTATTGGTATTGTGTAAACAAATATGAAGGTAAAGAACAATTGCGTTTGAGTTAGAAGAGAACAGTCTTTAATCCAGTGACGGGTTTGCATACACAACACTCAGTCTATGTTTCAAGTTTCTATTTCATTTCTCACAGGATATAGAGCCATTTTCAAAGTGTTAGGAGGGTTCTGTTGCAACTGTTCAGCATGATTCTGTTCAGTAATCAAATGAGTCACATTTTCCTTTGGAGTCATTTCCTTTGTTGAGGTCAGAGTTGGGATAGCTTGAGGTACAAAGAACATGGCATTTGTTTGCATGCAGGCCACAGCACTAATGAAAGAGAGTGGTTTGAACTAAATCATATTTACAATTCATTTTTACCATTGGAAGATCCAAACCCACAATTGAATCAGGAGTTAGATTCAACATCTTTGCAACTTGATTACCATATTCACTCAATTGTTTCTGACTCAGATCCTTGCTCTTATCCATCATTTCATTCTCCTATTCATACCTTCCATAACTTTCCTTCAGAATACGCATAACTACGTAACAGAACTGTTTCTGATTCTTCTTGAAGACGACGAGATACTTCTCCAACAAGATCAGGGAAATACTGCTCCACAAGCAAAGCACGGAAGTTCAATACTCCGTGATACTGAGGTTGATCCCATTCAGTTGACAAAACAGTACGTAACTTATCAAATGAACGATTATGGAGAGGTTCTTGCATCATTCCACAATCAGCTACATATGAATCCACCTTCCATATCAAACCTGTTACAATCTCAGGAACCAATTCTCCAAGAATTGAAGCACGAGTCACTTTCGTACCACTTGGACTATACAGAATTGCTGATGGTTGAACCTCCTTCAACACATCACTATACATCAATTTCATTATCAATAACTACTAAAGAACATCAGCTTCACCAATCGTTGGATCAACACTCACAAAACGAATTCCTGTTAATGCACAAGCATAGAAAGATACAAGTGTCTCAGAACGATTATCTGTCCAAGCAAGAAACGAGTCACCAGGCTTTAGACCCAACTCATACAGACCATTTGCCACATGACGAACTTTCGTCTATATACAATTACAAAGGATTAATCATTCAACAGACTTACAAGCAATGTAGTATAGTTCATATGAACGTCTTCTTCTCGGAACTTCATCGCATTCTTATACGGATATGCTTTCAGAGCATCTACTGTTGAACCAACAACCGTAGAGGCCAGACGAACTACAACTCAATCTACCAACATACGAATCACTGTTTCTTCTAGCTATCGATTTAAGACCTATATTCTATTAACCATTCTATCCAATTCTCTCTTACCAGCAAAAGCAAGCATTGTTAATAAGATTCAATTGATTCAAAGATAATCGGATCCTTCTTTTGGTAGAAGTATGAAAATACTACGATTCTTCGAAATAGATCGAATTCTGGACTCAAAAGAGAGATTTCTTGATATGCGAAAATCACGGGAATTGGGTCAATTCAACGAAACAACAAGAGAAAGCAAAGAATAGGATACAATTAGAGACTTCCTGTTTCTAGATAGTAATCTTGAAGACTTGTATGAAGTTCATCAATGAAGAGAAGGAGTTCATCTTTGTGGAGTTGCATCACTGAACCACTAAAGGAATCTAAGCGACATCGTGCTTGCATCTTCTCAGTTGTCAGTTGAAACAACATCCGAAATTGACTACGTTTCACTTATTCAATACAAACTACTTCACTTCTGCTTCCTCTTCTTCACCACAACTCACACCTGTTAGAATATAGATCGATGTCTTTGGGTTCAAAACACATAAGAGATAAGGAAGACCCCGTTTCCCTCGCCAATCTCCTGTTTGACGTTTCACACGAACAATGAATTGAGCCAAACGTTGAAGCATGATTGGTTGAGAGAAGATTGCAACATCCCCTTCCACCAGATCATTCAGAAACGTATAACGAAAGTGTTCAGCAATACGAATCTGACGTTTCTCAACAATACTTGTTCCAACACGTAATAATGCTTCCTGTTGTTCTTCACACAATGAGATTCCTTCTCGTAATACATCCAGATTCCGATCTGTCAACAAAGCATCATAACAACGATTCCAGTTCTCTTCCCACTAACCATTATCTCATCCTTCTATCCAGACATGATCATTCATCAAACCCACTTCATCTCCTTCACATTTCTCTAATAAAGCATTTGTGGCATAGACAACATCAGCTGCTGATAACTCTGTTCGAATGTCTTTAACTCATCTTTCAAATTCATTCATACCATAACGACGAGTGAAAGAATCATAGTACAAATCTTCTAATCCGAATGTATCACTCACACTCGTTAATCGTTTTGATAGTTCTTTACGTATTTGAATAGGAAGAAAGTGGAATCTAAAATCATATTCAAATCCATTCAACTACGGTTCTTTACTCTCTTTCAATGAGATTCCTATCTTAGCTAACAATTCTTTCACACGAACACTGTCTATTCTCACATATCTCTTTCTACCTTACTGTTTGGATTCATCAAACGGAATTTCACTACAATATACTCTGAATGAATCATACTCTCATATAGAGACCAGAAACGATATAACAGGAATCGAGGTTCATAAGACTGTTGAATACTTCCCACACTTCCATCTCCTTCAATTCCTTGAATATTCAACATATTCACCTTATTCACCACCTCATTGTAACATACTGCATAAGCAGCATTGTTTATGTGATTATGGAGATATTGGTCTGTTACTCCCACAATACTCAACCACACCAAATCATTGTTCAACCGATCCAATTGACAGACTAAAGAGTATATCTATCACTCATTCTCTCTTATCATACTCACTTGAAAGGATACAGGACGAGAATAGTAGTTATATTCTTCATATCTTGTTAGTTTACGACGTTTTCGATCATGTTCCAGTTGTTTCAATTCATGTTCCTTCTCTTTCTCAACTCTTCGTTTCATACTCTCTTCATCTTCATCTTCATTCACTTCCTCTTCACATTCTTCTTCAGATTCTGATATATCACTCGGAATCTCACTTGGTTCTATTGAACCATCATTCACTACAACGATCTATTCCTTATTCAATTCATAAAAATCAACTCGACTATCACTACGAATATTTCCTAAGTGAATAGGACGATGTGAATCAACTACAAGACACTTTGAAGAAGAAGGAAGAGACAAATTCTCATTTAGATCAACTGTACCTCCACAATTCAACATAAATACACTATGAAACTAAAAATCAACTCTCTACTTCAAACAAACCTCTTCTTTGTTCTCAAGATAGCTTTGATTCACTCGATGAAGATCAATATAACCTGATATCTGTTTGATCTTATACATAATACCATCAGATCGGAGAAGAGACTAGAAGAGGCTCAGAACCAAACTAACAAAGACAATTCAATATTCAAATCAATTCAAAAACATACAGTGAGAATTCTACAAGAACATAATGCGTCAACATCAGGTGAAACCAAGAGAAGAACAGGAGCTCTCTCTTCGAGTGCTTTACCAACGATTTGTTGATATATCTCTGATATACGTTGAATCTCCCAAAGCATATTGATTATGGAGATTGAAATGAAACCAAAACAATAACAATAACCCTCTTCTCAATGAGAATTCATTTCAACAAACAATCCTATATCAATCTCATC
>JABLTK010065848.1_pt1 | contig 26419 bp, 26 predicted proteins | sample 7160131 | NCBI WGS metagenome assembly JABLTK01 (sample SAMN14651221, study PRJNA627086) | human gut metagenome | isolation source: feces | host: Homo sapiens
ACCGGGATGTTCTGCGACAATTTCTTTATTACTCGGATGTGTAGACAGAAATTCAATTGCCCGAGCTGCCATAAGACGCACTTCCTCATCAGCATCGGACATATAAGTAACGAGACCCGAAATAAATTCTACTCAGTCATTCAAATCGAATAAACCTTACCAGGCTGTCTAGCCATCAACGGCTGACTATCGGGATCTGAAGCAAGATTTAAGAGTTGACGGACAACCTGTCTGATTCCACTCGCAATATCATCACCAACGATCCTATCCATGGTCGATTACTTGGACTATTCGTTGGATTCAAAAGTGGCGCAAAGTTGCGACGCAAAACGGGTTTCAAAGAAATATTCACTAAAACAACATATAGGTTACATCTGCATCATCCTTCTGATTCTTCTTTCTTCCAACCTTGGCTTGGAGAGGAACCATCGTTCCTTCATGATTCTCAACAAACTTTGTTCGTCTTGATGTCTCTTTATCAAGTTGATTACAGAAAGGACAACCTACTCCTTATTCATTAAAATGAACCTGTACTATTTCGTATTCGAGTTTGAACACTTTCACGCCAAATATGATTAACATTGAACGAGCACACCCACCAGACAATCCGTTTATCGTCTGAGCGTAATGTTTCCTTCCACTTTCGGTACTCAATGTAGTGATTCTGGAGTACACGATTGAGACTTTCATTCACTGGATCCATTGTTGAAGGCGTTTCTTGTACTTGGGACACTGACTTTGAGATATTTTTAGACAACGTCACTTTTTCCGGATCTAAATAGAGTTGTTCGAATGGAATTGGAGTCAACACATCTTCTGGTATATCTGGTGGTAATTCAGTAGGCTGAGAAGGCTTTCGAAGGGTAGGACAATTTAGCCAATTATAGGACTCTTCGAAGAGCTCTGGATACTCTTCTGCAAGAAGCATCGTCTGGCGTTCTTCCCGTTTGCACACCGGACATAACGTAACATTATCCTCTTTCCGTTTTACCAGAGTCCGAATGGTTGCTTTGAATGTGTGATTGCTTGGACAGCGCCAGAAAAATACACTGGAATCTGAATAGATAACCTTATTCGCTGTCCGTTCCTTGTTCAATACGGGATCAAACCACAGTGCCAAATCTGGATACCGAGCCAACAGACTGTTTGTTTTAGATAACCTTCTATTGGTGCAAAATGGACAAGCTAAGTCATCAAATAACATTAAAATCTACAGCGCATGACATGATTGGAGACATCAACAGCACTTGCATTCTTTGTACTCCAAATATGATCTTCTCCATTTGGACACTTCCACCACAGTTCTCCACGATAATTGTAGGGAATGGAGTCAGGATTCAAAGACCCGTTCTTTTCTGTATTCCAATACCTAACTACTTCAGGAATTACCTTGGCAAGAGATAATTCTGCATTCTTATTCACGTCAATTGCCTTGACTTTATATCCTCTCCAAATTTGACCGATAGGTCGTTGAAGACGATACCAAGTCTGGGACGCTCGATTCATCAAGAATGATTGTTGCTACCAAATCCTTTTTGTTTTCTGGAAACGGATTTGGGGTTATTTCTGGAATCACACCATTTTCACTTTCAGTCTAGTAATAAGGGATGAGATTCCATATATCCCTTATTCTACTTACTGTAACTCTATCAACATTATTTTCTACTGGTATGGTAATAGTGTCAGTAACAAATCGTAGCTCATTCCCTACGATGTGACAGCGGGCACTATATGATACATGCTATTGTGAACTATACTCAACCAATTCCAAATCATCAGGTTCGATGGACTATTCAAATTGTATCGAAAAGTGGACGATCGGAAATTGCCTATCAAGAAAATCTCCCATCGTTGTCGTCGAATCAGTCATATTCTTTTGAGTATTGTGTACCTATTGCACATCTTGTATTGTCGCTCACTTCACCGTAGTAGATAGGACCTTTCTGTCATTTTTAGAATTCTTCCTGAGAAAGGAGGTTTTATTACTTTGTTTATCGAGTCTGTTTACTTGTTTTCTATATCCTTGGATTCTACCATTAGAAGGTATCATATTCCATGTAGGATTCGTTGAAAACGGTGATGTGCAGTGGAACAGTCAATCTTATTTTCAGACGCTCCCTCCTTTTATTTTAAAAGCAGTGAGCGATTTTCCACTCAACTTCTTATCCTTCATTCCGTTTTAGCTACTTGTATTCAATTGGGTTCTACAGAAGTTTGTTTCTCTGAACGGGAATCTCTCTCAATCTCTCCAGAACTTGTTTCTGGTGATGTTCTTATATTGAACCGAAATCGAACAAAGTTGACCATTATTCCTGTACTGGATGTCGTTCAACGAACTGCTAATCTCCATATTTCCACCAGTGTACGAGATCTTGAGCATCGTTGCGAATTAAAGATTTCGTTCAATGGTCGTCAGGAATGGATTAATGGGATTCTATTATCTCCTTCTCATCCATATACGAAACACAATTATTACTACATTGTTGGAAAAACAAGAAATAGAGTTGGGTGGTCATTTATTGATTATCAAGAAGAGAGAGAAGAACGGTTTTTACGATTGGGAAGTGTTACGAAGGAATCGTTTGATACATTACTAATTATTACAAATTCCCTTGATTTGTGTCATTCTCCTCTCCCATTAGATTTCATTTCTTATAATCCTGTTAAAATCAATTTTGGTACATTTGAGTTTGTGAAACACGTAAATATGATAGGTCATGTTCACTCCTAGGAGATCATTCATATTCAATTGCCCTGCTCGTTTATTTATTCATATCATATCCAGTCACATCCTTCAAGTTCCCAGAGAACAAATCCAATTTCTTATGATATCAATCCTATGACTGGAGTCCTTAGCAATCGACGTGGTCAGATTGTTTCTGATTCCTTCACTGTGATTGGATCCTATCGACCAAATGTCGTCTTAGAGTCTCTCTCATGTATCCCTAAGGTGACTACATTCTCTCTAACCATCCACTATAATCGTAGGAGTGAGAATATGAATTGATTGTAGCATGTGTGGAACCTCGTTCTCTGTATCATTTGGTTTGGGATTTGAATGGATCGTTTTGGCCCCATGCTCGCTTCCTGATTAATCATTCATTCTTTGTAGAGTATATTCGAGGTCCAACTCATTTCTCACGCACCTATTGCACTGATTCAAGGACCCTCCATCTTCAGAATCTTGATCATTGTGAAGGAACTCTTTCAATCTATGTGGAGGATATTCTGTTGGAGATAGTTTCATTCACGGCCACTGATGATGCGTTAGAGATCAAGATATCCAGCTTCGCTTCGCCAATTTTCAAAGAACTTCATTCAGATTCAACTAGTATACGAGAATACATCCTTGAACCTTCCAGTTGGAATGACGGAATTCTGGATGTTATTGTCAAGAATGCACAAGTGCTGTCAATTGTTTTTAATGACCATGTTCTTTTCACAAGGAACCAGTCATCGCTTGTTGACACACTCTCTACTCTTCATCTGTTATCTCCTATTCACTCATTTTCTACTGGAGTTCTTATGATTACCTTCAAGCAAACTCAGAACCTGCTTGTTCACACATTGGTTCATCATCGTTTGTACTTCAATTACTGATTATATATAGACCTTCAGATAGTGAAGGAGTATATAACAATCACAGAGCATGATCAGACTCTCTTTCTATCTTCTCGACATGGAGAACTATTGACTATCAATTCAATTCTTCTTCCTAAATGTCGTGAACTTCCTCCTGTGACTGTTGAGATTGCAATTAAAGGAGAATGGCGTACAATAGAACATCGGGCATTAGCCACTGGAAGCATTGGATTGAATCGAGACTGTATAATCCAATTTCCCAATCGAATGGTTACCTCTCAGATTCGATTCATCTTCAGTGAAGTTCTTGCCGAAGAGAGTTATGGTGAATGGTTCTATGGTGCCTATTGGCCGTTACAACTGTGGTCAGGTCGAGAAGATCTCACTCCTGGATTGTTCTTTGATGTATTTGATGAGTGTTGGACCTGGATTCAATTTGGAGAGAAAGAGCCACTCTCATTGGCGGAACCTGTGTTGTGGATTGGAAAAGGACTTGTGTTGGATTGGGAGAATGAAGTTCTGTTTGGTATAGCGAAGCAAGGCGATGCCTATGTGATATCTCCGACGGACCATGAAGCTGACTCAAGTGTTCTACTTCGGCATATTCGAGTTCGTACTTGTGAAGGAGATCGAGTGAAGATGGAGATTCGCTGTAATGAAGATTGTCAACTTGCTGGTCTTCGAGTCTCTGATGGTGATGATATGTGGGTGATTCCTGAAGGAGTTGAAATAGATTCAGCTGTACTATGTGTTCATCGTCAACACCTCATTCATTTCCAAAGTATTGATCAATTCATTCAAATCCAATTAGATGGATTCTGGTATCATTTCCATGTATCTTCAGATACACTATTCTCAACCTATTCTTCCATTCTTCCTTATGACCTGGTAACTACAGATACACTAAATGAGTCTACTATGTATGATAATCCCTATTCATTCTCACTTACAATTCGACTAACATCCATCAATCTCAATCATTGGATTGGTCAGTCGTTTCTCCTATTATCTGTAAAAACGGGTATTCCAGAATTAATTATGATTTCTGCGATTCAGATAGATGAAGAATCGATTGAACATCTATCAATGCGTTGTGAGGGACAATGTCAATTCTTCTCTCGAGTTAGTCATTCTTCTCACTTTCTAAATCTGACTGTCACTTCCTTCGCCTCAATTTCTCCTTCTCATATCATTCGTTCAATGCGTTTTGCATTGTTGTTTCTACCTACTGCCACTTCGTATGCTCCGAAACTCCTTCTTTCGTCTCATAATGCTTTTTTCTCTCCTCAGATGGTAGAAGATTCTTCATTGAATACTTACGCTCTCATTCCAAATCTGCAACCTTCTGTTTGGCTGCAAATGGATCTTCCATCCAATATGCTGAGTTGCTTGAATGTGATTCAGATTCGATTGATGGTGTTGCCTCCTCAGCCACTGGTGATTCGGATTCTAAATGGCAGATCTCAACTTATTCTTCATAATACCATCGTCATTCCACGCCCTGTAGGAGTTTGGACGACAGTGAACTTAACACAGTCGGACTTCATGCTTGTATCGGGCTTACGTGTTACTATTGAGCCATTACGAGTCTATAGAGAAGGTCCCTTGGAATTACGTCTCCAGCATCTTGCTATGTACTGTCAGTTGCCAGAAGCCGCACGATATGCGACAGACCCTGTGAACGAAGTTGAAGACCTTCCTCAGCCTCTCCTTGCTCGTTTAGAGAAACTTGTGAAACCGAAAGAAGTAAAGGTTTCAGATAATGGAAAGACTTCTCTTCATGATAGCCACTGTCCTGAGGAGTGGGATAAAGTTGAGGGAGTGACGTGGAAGCGAAGTCCAACCGTAACACATGTGATGGTACGATGTGTCAATGGCCGTCGACTCACTCGGTTCTGTGATGCCTTTGGTCATTGGGGGACTGTTGAAGGGACTTGCAAGTCAACAGAGGAAACGACTCTCCAAGTGAATCAGGAATTGCTTCATGCAGAGATTCGACGAGTGGTTCCTAGTAAGCCTAGAGTAGAAGCAAAACCGATTCCTCCTAGTCATTGCAAAGCAAGGTCATGGAATGGTACATCGATTCCTCAGATTGCTATTGGAAAGACTATTGACATTGCTTGTACTTCTCCTGCATATGGAAACATCACTCTTCAATGTAATTCGGAAGGAAACTGGATTCAAGTCGATGGAGGATGTGAGGTGTGTCCTCAAGGCAGTTATCCTGAGATTACTGGTGGTCAGGTGAGTTGTACTCGATGTCCACCAGGTACAGCCTTTCTGCGAGGGAACCCTCGATATCGTGTGAAGTGTTATGGTCAGTTTTACTCCAATGGGGGAACTACAGAGTGTAGAATATGTGAAGGAGAAACACGAGGCAGCAGAGAGACAGGAAACATTGCTTGTAAGTCGTGTGAAGGAGGTGTGGTAATTGGATTGTCATGTGTCAATACAACTTTCTGTAGTAGTGATGACAAGCGAATTCGAGTTGGTGCATTGGAATATACTGCTTGTGATAATGCAATGAAGGGATATAAAACCCGAATGTGTAGTCTCGGAAGTGGAATCACGGGAATTTGGGGATTACCAAATTCTGATGGATGTTGTAAGAATATGATGATTTTGTTATGTAGTTTCTTCACAGCCTCCTCTTGGATCCTCTGAAATATGGATTGAGTTATTCCTGAAGAATGTGCATGCATCTGTCCTTCGTCGCAAATACAATGACAACACTTCAATATCTCGATCACAAACTGTTCTATTGCTAATTGAAGCTTTGAAGGAGTATTTCCCATCTGTGATGATCCGATTCATTCATTACGAAGATCTATCCAATTCTGTTCGTTTTTATTATTCTCTTTCATGGATAGACACAGCTTCTCACAGGTATTTCGTTTCTCTTTCAATTTGAGAATTCCGCGGGAATTTCGACTTCTCAAGTGGGTTTAATTCTTCGTCAAAAACTTCCTGAACTTACATTGCTGTTGAAGGAGAAGAATCCTTACATCTTCCATCACTATTTCTCTCTTACTCGAATGGCAATTCTGTACGAGGCCATTAATGATGCTTTCTGTCAGAAGTCTGGATTATGGCCACGAACAGAAGTGAATCAGATCGTCAAGAGTCATTGCTTGGTAGTTGATCAGCTCGGGTATCGTTCTCGACGGTGTGAAGAGCGGAACGGAGTGGCTGTGTGGGGAGAGGTGGATGACAGTCATTGCAGCCCTTCTCTACAAGAGATGAAGGATCTTCGTACTCTTCGCATCTCATTTTCTGTTCAGAAGTCATTTGATAGTCATGAGGCGCTGGATGCTCTGATTGACAGGATCAACTGCGATAATCTCTTACAAATGACGCATTTTGAGTATGATAATACGATTCGTGAGAATTCTTTGCAGTCCAATTTTACTCACGTTTTTAAGCATTGCAAAGTTCAAGACAATTTGCTTCAAGTGTATTTTGTATCCTCTGTTCCTTTTACTCGTTCTTGGATTGCTAGTTTCTTCTCTTATGCTCGAGTTGACATGATTCAAGTTACTCACGAGAGTTTGGTTGTTCGTAATTCTTTTGAATTGATCTTCTCTTCAAAACCACTCGAGAAATGCGATTCACAGAAATACTTGTTCTGTAATCGAAAGAATATTGTTCCACCTTTGTTTTGTCATTATCGAATGCATTTTGTCACACAGAAAGATATTCCCTTGTTGGATGACGATGTATGGTTATTTTAGTACCTGTTTGTTTGAAGCCTTCTTATACAAGGGTCTAAAACAAAGGTTTTCAAGTGTGTGCAAAATCGGTCCTTCTTTTGTCACAATGGTGTGTCCTTTAAAGAGTATTTCTGAAGCTCTTACATTGAGTCAATAATCTCTCATGCTAGAGGACGTTGTTAATTCGCTGATAACACGTTTTCTTGGTGAGTATATAAAGGATATTGACAAGAATGACTTGAAAGTTTCTATATGGAAAGGAGATGTGAAATTGCGAAATCTTGTGAGTTGAATTGCTGAGTTGTGAATGGATAGGAAGTAAAAACAGAAGCTCTCGATTTTCTTGATTTACCTGTTGAAATAAAATCTGGATATATCGGAGAGTTAACCTTAAGTGTAGGAAGATTGTTGTTATTGAATTGATGGGTTAGGTTCCTTGGAAAGAGATTGGAAGAAAACCAACCAAGGTCATGATTAATCAAATCTTTGTTGTTGTCTGTCCAAGATCTGAAGTTCATTATGATGAAGAGGCATTTAATCGTCGTGCCTTAGAGCTAAAGCGGCAGCGTTTGAAAGTACTGATATAGTTGATTGTTTACTATAGGCTATTGATGAAAAAGAGACGAAAAGAATGAAAGAATTGAATGAAAAGGAAGATAAGAGTCTAATCTCGACATTAGTGAGCAAAATCATCCGGAATTTTGAGATGAGCATTGACGAGATCCACATTCGATATGAAGATCACAGTTCTGACTTGAAACATCCTTTCTGTGGTGGTATTTCTTTGGAACAGATCTCAGTCAGTCCCAATCATCAGATCTCCAAGAGTTCTGATGAAGATACAACTTCCACGAAGCAAGTTCAACATAATGGTGTGTTCTTGAAAAATGTGTTGATCCATCGATTTGGAATATATTGGGACTCAGACAATCGTACTAGCGTTGACACATCGAGTGTAGAGTCTCTAACTGAAGATATGGAGTTGGCATTCCACAAGCCACTACATGCAGAGGATCGACCTGTTCCTCTCAATTATATTCTCCATCCACTCTCTGTTGATGTTAATGTGAATATGGATATTCGTGGAGTTGAATTGCGAAAGCCAACTCCTGAAGAAGCTGCGACTAGAGCAATGGAAGAATTGGGATGGAACAAAGAAGTGCTGGTGAATCAAAACTTGATAGAGACGTACATTAAGATCAAGCGGGATGATATTCGAGGTCGTGATGAGGCTGAAGAGACTGCCTTGTTCATTAAGAAGTTTAAGAAGAAGTTTCCCAAGTTCTGTTCTTCTCTCAATCTTCAGTATGCAACCACTTTCGCTTCCATCTGTTGGAAGTATGCAAATACTGCTAGTCCTGTGATTGTGGCCTCTGCTAAGCTCCCTCAAGTGACTGTCACAGTGTTACAGAGTCAGATCCGAGATGTTACCATTCTCTTGGATAATCTCACACTTCAAGTACGTCGTGCTCAACAGCCTGTGAATCGGCCAGAGAAGAGTATCCTAAAGCACCCTCGTTCTTGGTGGCGCTACGCAATTCGATGTGTGATGAAGAGTAATAGCAAGAAGAGAGCTGCTGTTGCATGGAAGGATTATTTGAAGTTCAAACAGCAGCGTAATGAGTATATTGATTTGTATAAACATGTGTTAAAAGCGCCAGGATATCCGTCTATTCATAAGAATAAAACTGCACTCAAGAGAAAGGCAGAATTAGAAGACATTTTTTCCATTGAAAATACGATTCTATTTCGTAAGATGGCTCAACTAGAAATTGATAAGGATCTAATGGATCAGCAGAGTTCAGAAGGATCCGACTCATCAGATGAAGAGCTCCGAACTGAACTGTATAAGGAGCTAGAGATCTCAGCAGAGGATGTGAATCCATGGGAAGGAGGTCAGCCGCTGGATATCATTGTATCTGTGGATTTCCAACTGGAATCTGCTCAGATATCACTGAAGAAAGAAGAACAAAAGTTTGTTGATATAGGCGTGAATGGAATTAGAGTGCGTGCTTTCAAACGGAAAGAATTCTTAGAGATATGGGCAATGGTGAGTGATCTAAAAGTCCTTGATTCTTTAACTCCCAAGACTCGTTATACTCATCTCATTTCTGTTCGTCATAACAATGAAGAGAGTGTGGTGACTCCTCAAGATTCCCCTCTTCCAATAGCAGAAACTGAAATAGAGACAAAAGCGAATCCATCTCTGTTGCCAGGAGATCTGTTATCAACCGTTCACAGTCCATTTATCCAAGCTCATATCGAAGTACCTGCCCTTGATAATTCCAGTGGAATGCGTGTTGAAGCTCGTATGGAAACATTGGATGTTGTTGTGAATATCCCATGGGTACTAGAGATTCTCCGTTTCGTGCAACCAGAGAATCTGGTAATAATGAGTCGCTATGTAGAGAAAGCATACAATATGGTGACTGCATTACGAGAAGGTGATAATGCATTGTTAGCAGCAGTGCAAAATAACCGTGGGATGACTCTGGATATTCGCTTATCTCCTCTCAATATCATTATTCCAGATTCATGTACAGCTCATCGATCAAAAACCCAACTTTTGCTAGCTCAAATTGGTGAGGTGATAGTGACAGCGTCTCCAAAGGTATCACCACGAGATCCTGAACATCTTACGGATGAAGACCTCTACAATACGATTGATGTAAAAGTGTGTCGTGTGGCTCTTGGGTTCATGGATGGTCGAAGCTTTGCTAATCGTTCTATTGTCCCTCCTGCAGTGTTAACGGATGTACCATCTAATACTCTTATCGTTCCTTTCGATGTTAATGTCACGTTACAAATGTGTTTGGTAAATGAAGTGCGATATGTGTCTACCAAGGTAGGGGTGACTGTAATGCCTCTGACAATTAATATCACCAAATCATTATTGGATGCAGCCTTGAATTGGGGATTGCCTGTTCTGGATGTCTTCCTTGCGAAGCAACGAGAATTGGATCTGAATGTAATGGACTTGTTACTGAAGCCCAAGCAGCTTCTGTTTAGCTGTATTGCATTTGATGGATCACCACTCTTACGAGATCATGATATTACTAGTTGGAAGACAACAGGTTCAAAACAACAGAAATTGCTGTATAGAATGATTATGCAAACCCAAGAACAAACCCAAATCAATCATCCAATGAATCAATCTCAGCAGTCATCTTCTTTGCTCGCTACATCTTCGTTCTCACCCATGAATTCAGTAATTGTTTCTAATTCCCATGATGAGGCATATGAACCTTCTTATGGAGTAATGCACTTAACATACGAAGACCTTCTCTTATTACAATACAAACCAATGATGATGATTGATGTAACCATTCAACACTTGGGTGTTGTTATTCATGATCCTGAATCAACAGATAGACTTATCCTAGCAATGCATTTGAATGGTCTTTCAATGCATTATTGTGATCATTTCTATGATATGGATATTGCTCTTACGATACCTGAACTTCTAATGGAAGATTATGCTCGACAAGAACAGTTGTTATCCTATGGAGCACAAACAGAATCTGTTCCTCTCTTATTAGAAGCATCACCTCGTGTTGGAGGTGATTTCTTGCAACTTCGATTCTTGTCAGTGGGTGTGTTGTCAATGCTGAATGACTTCTATGATGCTGCTAGTAATGTTTTTGCTTCGTTGGGTCCTATTAATATCAATTTGAATGCTGCGATTGTGAATCGGTTGATTCCACTTATTCCGTCATTACCTGCGAAGAAGGAGGACATGGGATCACAACCTAAAGAAGAACCTGAACCTGTTCGTGTAGCTCAACAACAAGAGGGATTGATGTTCCTTCACATGACAATGAAATCTCTTCAAGTGACGATGTTAGAAGATAATGGATCTTCATTAATCGAACTCGGTTTGAGGGACCTGCAAACTGTCTTCAATCAAACTCGAACTGCTATCCACCTCCTTCTCTCTCTTCAAGATATCTCTCTTACGGATTGTACAAAAGGATGTGGACTGTATCCATCAGTATTGGCCATTCAACACACAGAAGAGAAACCATCATTTCTCTCTGCTGATGTGACTCTAGTCAATAGTGCTCAATATTCAGATCTTGCTGATACAACTGTCAATGTGCATATGAGTGCACCTATCCTGACACTCCGATACCGTTTCATTCAAGAATTAATACGATATACACAAACAGGAACTTTGGGACGTCTTTTACAGTCTCCTTCTAAGCCAACATTATCATCTGGGTCATCTGGATCCTCTGAATCTCCTCTCCTCACATCAACTGCAGATCTGCATGCTTTCCTTGTTCATTCGGTGGATAATCTCTTCGCTGGATTGGTTGGAAGTAATATCATTCGTCGAGTTGTCTCTAGTACGAATGTCACATCATATGTCTTACCTCGAGCCAATGTATCTCTTCAAAATCTCGTAGTGATCATTCCTGCTGGTTCCGAGAGTCAAGAGACTCTTCAATTTGAGTTGGGAATGTTTACAGTTGGAAATGCGAATCAGCTCACAGAAGAGGAGGAGAGAGGAACCTTATTTATGAAGAAATCGAACGAAATCACAACCAATCTTTCAATGAGAATAGAAGGAATGCGCCTTCTTAGCAATTATCAACTAGGTGATGCAGTTGTGAGTCAATCCGTATTGGGAAGAGTTGATATTAGTATATGTGTCTTGCTTCACAGTGTGCTCTACACGTCAATCCATATCACACCTCTTGTGGTTACCTTGAATCAGACCCAACTCAGTTTCTTGCTTACGCGTCTTCTTAACAATTTGAATGAGGAAGCTGTGACACCAGAGATTGTTGTGAACGTCTCTAATAGTCCTGATCTTTCTATTCCTACTGAAAAGGTCGTATCAGAGAGTCCAGATCAGGTCGAAGTCTCCGTTGAGCAACCAGAATCAGCAGGTGAACCTGAAATCAGTGCAATGAACGAACGATCATTCTGGATTGGAGATGCTTTCTATACAGATATAGTTCTGGAAGGAGTGTTGATTGAATTACTCAATCAGGATGGTGGGTATACAAACGATTCTTCAGGTCAGTCTCTAGTGGAGAGCTGTGGTAGTAATCCACATTCCTTTTTCATTCTCCGTCTGGATGCACTATCATTAAATGCAAGTCTAACTACTCTGCAAGCCGCACTCAATGTTTCTCTGGCTAGTATCAGACTCAAAGATACTCGTAGTGAATCGACAGTTCTTCCTTTCTTCCGAGAACCGCTCCAGTTTGGTGATGATCAGAATCCCACACTCACTGTGATGTGTCAGACTTCTGAGGGACCTGAACCAATGATTGATGTATTGATTAGTCTTCATTCCCTTCGATTATTCCCTACTCCTTTGTTCATGGATATTCTGTCATTCCTTCCTTCGTTCCTGAATTCTGTACCCAAGGCAGAACCCACTCCTACCAAGGTGGAAGAGGGGAATCACTCTGCTGGTACACTCTCAGTATCTCCTTCTGTTCGTTCTGTGCTATCTCTTCTTCGTGTCCAATTTCAAATCGATCCTCTTACTGTTTTCTTTGCTTCTTCCTTCATATGTCCTTCACCATTTGTCTTGTTGAATATTGCTCTCGATTCAACTCTCTCCATCACTGAAGCTTTTGACGTCTCATTAGCAGTAGTCCTAAGAGATATGCGAATGGCTCAGTGTACTATGGATCAGATGCAACCACCTCACGATTGTAATGATATCCTTCAAAGCTGGTCGCTAGCGATCCAAGTGGATATGAAGGATGCATTCAAGACAGTCTCAGTAACTGTGAATGACTCTCAAGGATTGCATATGGCCATTGGATACAAGGATGTGGAGATTCTAATGAATTGGATGAATGCTCTGTTAGCAAATGTGTCGACTTCAGCAGCAAATCAATCTCTTCTTACAAATGATTCTTCAGTTTTCCCTGTAGTGAAACTTCCCTTGATCGTACCAGAAGGAAATAATTGGATGAATATCACAGCAACGGTATCGTTGCATAGTATCCAAGTGGTGGTAATAAGTGACGTTAGCAATGTTGAAGTCCCTTTCATTCAACTTCAGTTGAATTCTATAGAAGCAACATGTGACTTCAGCAACCAACTGGTGTTTGTCATTCAATTGCAACTTCAAGCAGATTTCTATAATCAACCACATATTGCATGGGAACCTCTGATCGAGCCGTGGGAAATGCTTCTTCAAGTGATTCAGCATCGTATTCCATTGACAGTAGTTCAAGAAGCATTATCCCAGGGAGCATCACCTCCTCCACAATCGTCTTGTACGATTCGTGCAGAGAAAGTAATGAATGTGAATGTTTCAGCTGCCTTCTGTGGAGCAGCATTGGAATTGTTGAACAAACTGCAGAAGTATCGTAATGAAACAGAGTCAGGTCACTCAATGTTAACAGAGAATGGGTATTACTTGCATATAGAGAACCGTCTGGGACTTGAAGCTACTTTTGATATTGTATATGATGGTGGTCTTGGAATGCAGTTAGAGAAGATACGATCTCAATGGGAGCAGATTGAGCATAAGCAAAGGGCATTGCGTTGTAGTGGCCCTTTGTATGTACGTTCTTCAGAGACTGATGTGCGAATATGTTATGTGGAGGTCTTTACTGATGAACCATGTATTCGTGCTTATACTCCTATCAGACAATCTCTTGTGACGTGCTTCACTTCAAGAAGTGGTAGTATGAAGATCCCTACAAAAGGATTGATTCTATTCACATGTGTCGATGCCGAATCATCATCCGAACTTTCCTTCTTCTCGTCTGTATCTGTCGAACAACAGCGGTGGCGCCAAGCCCTGCTACAGCCATTACCGTCTCTGGAACTCTCCTCGAATGATGAAGAAACCTTATTGATCCCATCAGGCGCTCGTATCCGAAGTATGTTGCCAGCACATCCCAATATTTCTGTGATTCAGTCTGTCGAGTCGTATAACCATCGAATTGTGTCCATTGGTGTCCAAGGATGTCGTCAGATTCAGTTCTGTTGTGATCTTGAAGGTGAGACCCCTTTCACTGTGTCTTCAAATGATGGTTCAGTTCACTATGACATTCTGGTAAGAGTTCTCAACACTTCAGGTCTGCGTGTGATTCAGTTGGCTCCATTACTGGAATTCCATCACTATTGTCACTGCCCATTGTATTGTCGCTTCATGAAAGAGGATCCGGAGAGTTCACAAATCACCATCCATCAGTCTCAACGCAAGCAGGTCAATCTGGAGGATGTGAAGAATAATTATTTCGGAGTTCCTGTTGGACTGAAGAGTCCTGCATTTGATAATCAGACTCCGAACTTTGCCATTCGTCATCCTCCTGTTAATGCTGAATGGTCGTATTTGGCTCTTGGATTTGAAGAAGCTATCTACTGTCCTCTAACAATGGGTCTTCAGGGTTGTTTTGAGCTCCTTGGAAGTGGTGATGTCAAATCAGTTGATTCGTGTATTCATCATAGTATTTCGGTTCCTGATATCACTTCATTGAAGTTACGACGTCTATGTTTGAATGTGGGTTCTTTAGAGAAACCTCACTATGTATTGCTTCGTGTAACTCACTCTCGTCTTGCTTCAGACTCTCATTCAAGTACTGCATTCTCAATGATCACTGTTCCTGTGATGGTACTCCAGAATCTTCTTCCAATGCCTATTGAGTTCCGTGTTCTGTATCGTCGTGATGCAGGAAGTAGTATCGTACAGTCTGGTACTGTTGAATCTGGAAAGAATATTGAAATTACTGCTGTTGATGGGTGTGCGAATGAATTCTACAGTATTTTGGTACGTCCAGTTAATAGTCAGTTTGTTTGGGGTCGACAGGTTATTCCTGTAAGTATATGGATGCTGTTAATGATCATAGATTGCAACTGAGGGAAAAGGAGAATGTGAATTAGCAGATCTAGAGAACAGTCATACATGCATTCAATATCAGTACTCGTATCAGAGACAAGGAGAGATAGAATCCTCAGAGACGCTTCTATTAAACATATTCTGTTCCTATTGGGTTATCAATCGTACAAATGAGACTCTATTGTTTGAATTGATTGTATTTTTTATACCTTAGTCTTGCTGGTAAGAATGAAACTCCTGTCATTCGTCTGCCAAGTGCTGATATATCTGTCAACTTCGCATCAATTCAGCCAGATCCTGTTACAACTCCACTACAACCGTTTCTCTTCAATACGGGGAGCAAGAAGGCTGTAGTGCGTTTGCGAAAGGGTAGTTCTCCATGGAGCCCACGTGTTTCACTTGGAAAGCAGAATTGCACTTGCGTGTGTATTCCAGCAGCTGCTCCCTTCACACTCACAGATTCGCTGTATTCCGTAAGTGTAAAGCGACTCCAGGAACCATTTACAGCGACTCAATTGATCACGATCTCTCCTCAGTACGTATTTGTGAACAAAACCTCAATGGATCTATGGATCCAGCAACAGGACCAGTCTTTCTCACTCCCTGCTTCATCCTGTATCTGTCACACAGAGTTTCTCCCTGGATCTCATCGTCTCTTGAGTATCAAACGAGCTACATCGAACTCATATTCTACTGAATTCGATTGTGATGGAAGTGAACGAATGGATGTAGTATTACCTGGAGAACCAGAAGATCTTCTGAGTGTGACAACAAGTCAAATCGGAGATTTGCAGGCAGTCACAATCGATATGTTGAAGCCAGAAGATATTAGCTACTGTGTGAGTAATAATAGTGCCCTGGATCGAATTACTGTGTTACAAAGTGCTTGTGATTTGTCAACTGCTCTGACTGTGTCTCCAATGGATTCACATATGTGGATTCTACCCAACCCAGTTGGAGTAAAGCAGGCAGTAATCTTCCTTCATCAGATTACAGAGGCAGAGACAGAAGTGACATTCCAGCCATTTGTTTTAGTGGATCTAAGCAAGCCTGGTATTGTAGCTACGGTGTCTCGAAAGAATCCTGATCGAGTCGTGGAGATCGTGGTTGAGGCTGAAGACACGACGAAGGTAGGAGCCAGATTAGTGAATGAAGGATAGATTCTCATAATTCGTGATAAGTTACCTGAGGCAGACTCACAGACAACTGCTTGGGAACAAAAGAAGCATCTTGCCTTCATGAGTTCAGTATTGGAGGAATCACTTTCAACAAATACCTTTGCATTTAGTGATGTTGATAAGGAGGCGAATGGTTTTGTTATGGCTCTTCAAGACTTTGAGAATCATGCAGCTCAATCAACTGATATGGACCTCCTCTTGAATGATGATTATTACTGGCTCTACCTTCGTAATGTATCCATTCGTAATCTTCAACGCCGTCCTTGTTCCATCACTGTTCGTGTGAGCAATGGCGAGATATTAACCACTACCAATAGCATTAAAGGATCCCATGTGTTCCTGGGTAAGGAAGTTATTTTGAAGAGACGATCGGAAACTATCCAAATTAAAGTGATCGTATCATTTGAGAAGATAATGATGGAGTTTGATGTTTCTGTTGCATATGCTTCTCATGCTGAATTCAATCATATGGAACTACTCCAACTTCCCTTCAATTGTACAACGGGAAGTATCTCTCGAGAGGGTGAGAACTTATGTGCTGGAGGATCTCTCTATTTATTCATTGCTCATTGTCATAATAATGTGTTAACGAATAGTCAGCAAGAATATCTACCTCGTTTGCTAAGAACACGGTTTGATTTGGTGAAGAAACTCCAAGAGTTGAATCAAACAAAACGCAATCTGGAGTATGAGCAGAGAGTTGTTGGATTGAGTTTGCAAGCACGCGATCAGGTGTCTCGTATGATGGTTGGGCAGAATGGAACTGAACAACAAGAACTAATGACTCATGTTGGTAACCATCATATCCAGAGGGCATTACGTCGTGGTGACTATGCCAATGCCCCATCAGTGGAAAGCGTGCCTCTGGAGTCCTTGCTGCAATCAGCAGGTTCTGAACAATCGTGTGTGGCCGAGGAAGATGAGATGGAGAGTCAGATAGGAGATCTGGAGCGAGAGAAATTCTTCACTGTAGAGCTCCGTAAGTTGCAGAATATCCCAGTAGATCAATTGGAGTCAGAACTACAAGTGTGGCTTCGTGTAAATGGTCGGTCGCTGAGTTTGGGCCGTCAAAAGGCAGTGAAACAGCCAGTGGAGTATTCAGCACAGCCCTTGGAGGTTGTATTCTCTCAAACACGCTTAGGCTGTAAGTTCTGTGTCCAAGGAGATGGTCACATTGTGGTAAATCGTGTTGTGAATGAAAGTGAGGCTGCCAAGCATGGAGTGTGTGTTGGTATGACTCTGTGGGGTTTGAATGGAAAAGTGGTTCAAGGAGCTGGTGAGAACATCAATCAGAAGTTGAAGAGCTTACCAAGACCATTGAAGATAACATTCATGGCTCCTTATCGAAGTAAGGAATGGATTCGTGATGATTATGTAGTGCCTGCTTGTAAGTACCAAGATGTTATATGGACTGGTCAGGTGATGGTACCTTCCGAACTGACTCTGGGTCAGAAAAGTGTACAATTGGAAGTGTGTCGTAGAGATTCCGTATTGTTCTCTCAGGCACTTAAGATCCGTCGGTTCTCGGATTGGGAAGGGTCAATTGGTGATTCTCAGTCACCAGTGACTAGCTGTGGTGTGATGACTCACTGGCTGGATCGAAGTGCTGCTGTGACTCAGATTGACACCTTAATTACCCTGTCTCTTGGTGGTATTGATGTGAGTATTCTCGATGCGATTCCTCGTGAAATCATGAATGCAGGAATCCGAGGAATTGCCTTAAATGTGACTACTATGACAAATGACCGTCAGTCGTTCGAAGTCACAGTAACAAAACTTCAGGTTGACAACCAGCTAATGAATGCAATGGAACCTGTTCTGTTGGGTCGGGTGAAAACTGATGATCAACCTACTCTGAAGATAAATGCGGTCATACCGTCACATCCATCGATTGGATTCTTGGAGTATCTACGTGTTCAGTTATCTGATATCTTTGTTGCTATGGATAACCGTCTGCTTGTGGCTCTTATTCAGTTGCTTGGTGATATCCCTCTCGAGTTGTTAGGAACTGCTTCAACCACTTCGATTTTGGATATGTCAGAATTCCAGCCGACCATTCGTATTCCAGTAGACGGACAATCATCACTACGTGTGTTTGCAGAGAAATTCATGATTGAAGACACTTCAGTTGTGATATCGAATCGAATCGATCCTGCTACTACAACCACGGGAATCTTCCTTCCTTCTATTCCTATGCTTCTTCCTATTCAGACTCTGTTGGATACATTGTGTGGCCTAGTGGCTGATATTGATCGAACGACACTTCGCTTTGCAGGGATTCGAATCATGAACTTCTTTGGCTTCACTTCTGAGCTGGGTCGGCGAATCATCCTTCATTATGTGTCTCAAGGAAGTCGCCAGGTCTTAAAGTTGCTTGGAAGTATGAATCTGATTGGAAATCCTGTTGGTCTGGTAGAAGATGTGAGTAGTGGAGTGAAGGCATTCATTGAGACATCGGTGAAGGATGATTCGATTGATAAGACCGAGCATGAGAAACGTGTAGAAGAAGGTGGAAAAGTGTTGATACGAAAAACAGCCCGGGGCTTCTTTAATTCGGCGAGTAAGATTACTGGTACATTGGGGAATGGTTTGGCCTCATTAACATTCAACAAACATTACAAGGAACAACGTGTAATGGGTCGAAGTGGATTGTTACATGGTCTGACCTCTGGTGTGACAGGTGTGGTGATGGATCCAATTCGAGGAGCGAAGAAGAATGGTGTGCGTGGTGCACTTGAAGGCGTGGGTATGGGATTAGCAGGAGTTGTAACAAAACCAATCTCTGGTCTGATGGATGATACAACACGTTTGTTAGATACGGCTAAGGCGGCTGCCGGAGATGATGAGAAGTATGAACGGCTACGCTTACCTCGATGTGTCCTATGTGACAATGTTATTCGTGCTTATGATGATCATACTGCTCAAGGACAGATGTTATATGCAATTGTGACTACACGATTCCTTGTGGAACAGGAAGAGGATGAGCAATATGTCCTTCACTGTTGTGTAGACGCCAATTCGCATTATTTCGTTGTGACACAGTATCATGCATTCCTTCTGGAACCTAACTGTGATCTTCTCTGGTGTATCTCGTTACAATCAATTTCTGTGGAGGTTGATGATGAAGAGATGCGTATCTTACAAGGAACTCAATCACGACTGGTTCTATTCTCAGATAAGGAAATCTGTTCTCGTTTGTATGGTATTATAATCAATATTCCTTCCTGGACGTCAAAGGAGATTGTCCAATGTTCTAAGGATTTTGTCAATTTCGTAACGTCACGTTATCTGAAGGAAACAGAGATTGAGAAGGCGTATACCCGACCAGCTGTGGATTTCAAATCGCTGGATATTCTGTCAGTGTGCCTTCTGTCTGTTGATTTGAGATATGAGCGGAAGATGGCCGGAAATTACAGTGTAAAAGCTAATGCATATCAGGAGTATTGCTTAGAAATTGTGGGTGGAGTGGAGAAGGTAGCAATGGCTAGTTGGCGTGTGTATCGGCGCTACAGTGAGTTACGAACGTTGTACAAGGCGATTGAAGGGAAATTGTCCAAAGAACTGAAGAGTGTGAAGTTCCCTGGTAAGAAGATCCAGATTCTGGGATCACACTTGAATGCAAAAGCATTGGATGAACGTGAACAACTGATGAGGATCTTTATTGACGAGGTGTTTTCGAAGGAGGTAGTGATGCAATTGGAAGAGGTGAAGTCTTTCTTATGTACTAGTCCTGTGAATATTCGTTATGAAGTTTGATTCGATATTTGTTGCTGTCAGTTGTTTGTTGAATCCAGTATTTGTTTCAGTACATGTCTAGGATCGTTCTTGACTTTCCAAACGATGCTACGGAAGTCGAGAAAGAAAATACAGTCATAGCCGATCAAACAAGTCCCTCGATTGTGTTTATTGAGCAGGAGACACCATCTCCGTATGGCGATATATCAAACCATGATGGAACCCATACAGAATTGTATTCATATTCAAGACGAAGGAAAAGAGAGCGAGGTCTGAAATGTACTAGAATCGAATATATTTTAATTATTAGCTCTTAAAGAACGTCAGTCTGAATTCTTTTTGTCACATATCCCGATGGGAGGTGAAGGACAGATTTCTGGTTACAAGTGTATGAATTGATTCTAGAATTGATTGATATAGCTCATGCAGATTTAGGAAGTGTGAAGTCGTCTCCCTTGACGGATATTATCGAAGTGAGTGGAAAACAGAACTATGAGTATAAATCAATACAAAAATTGTGTGAGCCTGGTACAATTCTGAAATCGGGATTGTATGTCTTCTCACCGAATAAAACCTTTCCATTAGGTCCTAGTAGCTGCATGGATTGATTGATTAGCCATCACAAGTTTTATTGGAATTGATGAAGAAGAGGATAAGGATGTATTCATTACAGGTACCGATGAGAGTGATGATGATCTTCTTCTTTACGAAAGTGGTTATAGTATATGTGATTAATCTATAGAAATGAAAAATGTGCGTCGAAACAAGGACCCAGAACAAGACATAAATGTGAGTTATCAAGAGTTTATAAAGCAATTCACGACTGTGAATACGGAGAATATTTATCTTGATAATGCTTATATTCAACAAGTAAGAAATGAAGTAATGATTTACATGTAGTCTTCTCAAACTTCGATTTTGTTTTTCGATAGTTGGACTTCTTCAGTTATTCCATATATCAAGGAAACGCACTTAAAGAAGGAGTTGAACAGCATTTTCCAAAACAATTATCCTGACATTCCCAAAGATTTCACGTAGTAAAAGAGGAAGACATTCATCGTTAGTCTTTCAAAACTACGAAAACTAAAGCATTTGTCACTAATGCTTTGTCAACCTTCTATTGTATTCCCTTCCATCTCAATCTCGTTAAAGAATCATCGGACTGTTGATTTTGATATAGGAACGTTAGCGTTAGCATTCTGTTATTTTGAACGGTTAGCATTATATGGAGTAAGAGTGATATGAAGACATGATGATTAGCATGTGAACAAGGAGAATCGAAAGATTGTCTGCGCTGATTGTCTTCTGATAGCTTACAAATTCAATCAGATTTGTGAAGTGCCAAGTGCAATGAGTGAGAGAATTAGTAGATAGTGAAGAATAGAAAGTGAAGCAATTCAGATCATTCTTAATGAGCTGGATACATTGTTTGGAGTTGAACCGCAACGTACAATTGAGAATGAAATGGAAGTATTGGTTGCCTTGGAGTTTTCTCTATTCATTCCATATGATCAGTACATTGAGCATATATTCTGGATTCTACGAAAGTTGGATAGTAGGTAAAAGAGATGTTCTTGATGCATAGCCAATCTGCGAACATATCTCGGTGAACCAATGTATGAGTCCTATTATAAAGCAATTCATTACGATGAATTATGTGGAAAGGAAGAACAAGAAGAAGAGGAAGAAGAAGAACCATTTGATGAGAATGCAGATAGTCATGGATTAACAGAGAATGACTTGCTATTAGAGACATGTGATGAGACAGATGAGGTGACCAAGGAGTAATATGTTTGTTAACAAACAGATGATTCTTCGATTTTGGCTCTCTTCTCGGAAGGCTCTTGAGCTTCTTTATTTGTACGTTCGGGAGCTTTCCAGGGATCTAAAGGAACCATAGGAAGATTCCTTACGGAGAATTTCGAGAGATCTGAAGGGAAAATTACATAAAACACAGGAAATCTAAGATTGATGAAAGGAATAGAACCGTACTCTAAAAGAGTGATTCCAGAAAGAATATCTCGAAATGAATGATTTGGAGGGACAATGTAGTATTCTTTCTGCGATGCTGACTGAGAAACAGATTCATCATATGGAGAATACTTTTCCATTAGTAGAATCATTCCATCAATGCCAGTGTGTTTATATTTGGCTACAAGAGGATACAAATGACTCTAGACATCAAACATAATGCATTTTTCGTACACTTAGTTTTGCAATTTCATTTACAACTGTTGTTCCTACGTCATCCAATTCAGAACATCGTGCAGAAAAAGAAAGAACAGGGGAGATACTGGCGAGATACCACTTGGTATACCACATAATCAAACCCTTTCCAAATATATAGCGAGTCCGATTCTCTTTTTGTCGACTCATTCCGAGAGGAAGAGTGATCAGTGTGACATGTCGATCTGATGCTTGCTTAATAAGAGCAGAGAGATAGGAGGGAACACGCTGACTCTTGGGATTCTTGGCTTCTTCCACTAAATGGGGAGTACTCCAAGCAGGGAAGTCAATAATATTCTTAGCAGAACTATCGACTTTGCGTGCAACATCTGTGAGAAAGAAATAGTCTACAGATCACAACTGTAGTTGAATTCAACCATCATGTAAAACAGCATCATTAAACTCATTCAGAGAAACGAACTTCGTCCTGTTTCGAACTCCAGTACAATGATCCTAAAGAGTTAGCACATCCCTCAAATCCTACATCCTTTTTATGTCTCCGAACACAATCTAATGAGCATGTACGCTTATTGCACCCTGGACAAGTATATTTAAAGGGTTTCTGCTGACATACTTCACATAAGATCACTTCATGTTTCTTTTTCCCCTCAACATCCATTTGTACACGGTAAACAAAAAGAGAATAAAAACAGAGGAGAATTAGTGAATGCCGAATAATGGGCATTGCGACAACCGAGCCTAAAGATTCAAACATAGGTTTTGAGTGGCAATGGTTGATTGTTCTAAATAACGATTCATATATAGCCTAAGCGTGGAAGACATAACGATTTCCTTTCACAGGATGAAGATGGTACCGTTCATATCCCCCCTTCAGCTTCTTTTTCTGATGGAGAAGATTCTGAAGGAGAAGATCTGATGGAAAATATGCAAGAGTAGTTAAAATCGGCAGAGTCTGAGGTTTTAGTGATTATCGCAATATTCCAGAATTGGATCGTTATGACCGTGCGGGACTTGTTGAAGACGAAGAGGAAGAAGAAGAGATGGACTATCAAACAAGAAAGGAAGCCGAAGAGGAAATGGATAGACGAGATCATGGATTCCAGCGTCGAAGATGGAACGATCATTATGATAATGAAGGTAAACATCATTATCTTGTTTGAGTTTTGTAGACAGTGATTATGAGAAAGAAAATCAAGCTGGAGAAGCAGCCGCTCTTGGTCGTCTGGGAATGGAAGAAGAAACACGCGTTCCACTTCCATCCACTCCATCGACCAATCTTGCTGAAGCCTTGAAGAATGATAATGTTCGTAACGAGATCATAGAGAGGTAGATATTGTTGTATCCTATGAACTATAGATTTGCAGATTTCCTTCGTACTTTCGTTCGACAGAATGTAAGTTATGAGCCATATTATTTGGACTCCATTCGATCAATGTGCAATAATAACCGACAAAGTGTTCAAGTGAGTTTTGTGGATCTCTCAGTAACTCAACCTCAAATTGCTATTTGGTTAGCAGATGAACCAGACACCATTTTGGATTGTTTCAATATGGTACATTCGTATTGTTAATATCATGCTCAGGCAGCCAAGAAAGTGGTTTTAGAAGAGTTCCCCAGCTATGAGCAGATCCATAAGGATATCTACGTCAGAATTCAAGATCTTCCGGTAATTGACAAGATTCGTGAATTGCGAGCAAGTCACTTGGGATCATTGATTCGAACCCAAGGTGTCATTACCCGTCGAACAGGAGTATTTCCTCAAATGGTGTATACTGCCTTCCGTTGTAGTTTCTGCAACAAAATCACAGAGGGAGTAAAGCAATCTTCAGAGAAGGAGGTGAAACCAGAGATGTGTGTGTTCTGTCAGCGGAAAGGAGGATTAGAATTCTATAGCCAGAATACGGTTTATCGTAACTATCAGAAGATGACCATTCAAGAAAGTCCTGGTACTGTGTCTGCTGGTCGTATTCCTCGTAGTAAGGTAAATATGTGAAGAGTGTGTGATTGATAGGAAGTGATTGTCACTGGAGACTTGATTGATTGTGCTCGACCTGGAGATGAAGTGGATTTGACAGGACGTTATACAAACAACTTTGATATGTCGTTGAACACAAGGAATGGCTTTCCTGTATTCTCTACAGTGATTGAAGCCAATAATGTGATCACTCGCAAGGATGTGATGGGATCCCAAGTTTTATCTCAGGAAGACATTCAGCAAGTAGGATTATTCGAGACGGATGACGATAAGATCAAAGAGCTTGCAGCAGATTCGAACTTCGAGCGTCGTTTGTTGTGTAGTATTGCTCCATTCATCTTTCAGCATGATGATGTGAAGATGGCTATTGCTATGGCTCTGTTTGGTGGTCAGTACGTATGAAGTAAGGATGTAACGGACAGAGAGAAGGTTAATGCGAAGCATAGGATTCGAGGAGACATTAACGTTTTGTTGATGGGAGATCCTGGTACAGCAAAGTCACAATTCTTGAAATATGCAGAACGAACATCTCCTCGTGCTGTGTAAGAATCTCAGTTGGTCTTTATCATAGATACACTACAGGCAAAGGAGCTTCAGCTGTAGGTCTGACAGCTGCTGTTCACCGAGATCCAGTGACTTCGGAATGGACGTTAGAAGGAGGAGCCTTAGTGTTAGCTGATCGAGGCGTGTGTATGATCGATGAGTTCGATAAGATGAACGATGGAGATCGAGTGTCCATTCACGAAGCAATGGAACAACAATCCATCTCCATCAGCAAGGCAGGTATTGTGACAACACTTCAAGCTCGTTGTGCTGTGTTGGCTGCAGCAAATCCAAAGGGAGGACGCTATGATGTGATGAAAACATTTTCGGAGAATGTGGAGTTAACAGATCCAATCATCCAACGTTTTGATATTCTGTGTGTGTTACAGGATCGTGTAGATCCGGTCGAAGATGAACGATTAGCTCGTATGAGAATAAGGAGGAATGTGATCTAGATTTCGTGGTGGAGAATCATCGTGTTTCGCATCCCTCCGCTGTGGCTTCAGCTGTTCAAACAGAGAATGGGTATTCTCCAGAATATCCCTCGATTCGTCTCATTCCACAAGACTTGCTTAAAAAATACATTCTCTATGCCAAAACGAATATTCATCCTGCTCTTGATAATGTGGATCAAGATAAGATAGCCAAAATGTGGCCTATTTTTGTCATTCATAATGAATAGATATGCAGAACTCCGTCGTGAGAGTATTCATGCAGGTGGCATTCCAGTTGCCGTTCGTCATATTGAGAGTATTATTCGTATGTCGGAAGCTCATGCTCGTATGCATTTGAGGTCAGGACAGAGATAAGTTGTTATTGAATAGAACCCATGTGAATGATGATGATGTGGATGTGGCTATTTCGACCATGCTTGAGAGTTTCATAAATTCGCAGAAACATGCTGTGAAGATGGCTTTACGACGTTCATTCCGCTCATATATTGTTAGACCTGAAGATAGTTTTGGACTGGTGTTGTATGGGAATAATGAAGAGAATTGAATGTAGATATCAACTGAAGGAGCTGGTGCGCGAACAGTTGGAGGTACTCAATATTCTGGAATCTGCTTCTACTATGGAGAAGTTAACGATTCGTGTGAAGTTGGAGGATTTGGAGGAGAGGGCACATCAGGTTGGTGTATCGAATGTGATACCTTTCTTGGAAAGTGACCTATTCAAAGAAAACAAATTCTCATTTGAAGAATCTGAGCGGGTCATTATTCGAGAGTTTGTCAACAACACGGAGGGAGAATAATCTTTTGGGAAGTAGTAAACTTGTATATGTTTGTTTTACTGGAACATAATTACTATAAACTAGATAATAGGGTTAAAAAATGGTTATATGTTCCGAAGAACAAGACTTTAACCTCATGTAAATGGAAGGGATAATCCCTTTTCTCGTCCTTATCGAGGGAGATGCTAACCTTCTCTCGGCTCAACGTACACGGAAATTATTGTGGAGAAGATATATTTAAGAGTAAGATAATATCTAGAATTTTTCATTATGGGTATTCTCTTTCTCTTATAATTCGTTAAATAGGACTGTATATGTAATAAATGATTTAAACTCTAGGAACAAACAACTTCTAAAGATACTAATACCCTCTTCCAATCGGAACATTATTGCTTCCAGTCATTCCATTTCCTCTTCCATAACGACGCATCGGACGACCACTACCTCCCATTCCACTGA
>JABLTK010015540.1_pt1 | contig 26393 bp, 24 predicted proteins | sample 7160131 | NCBI WGS metagenome assembly JABLTK01 (sample SAMN14651221, study PRJNA627086) | human gut metagenome | isolation source: feces | host: Homo sapiens
CCTAATTCTTAAAAATGAGAATTTTCCTCCGTCCCTAATTCTTACTAATTCTTATTTGCAAATGGTGGGGGTTTTGTGTATAATTGACACGAGGAGGAATATTTATGAACAATAATTTTTTAAAGAGTTTGCTTTTGGTGGCAGCTTTTATTGTTTTAGGTATTCTGGGCTATTTTCTTCTTCCTAAGGATGAAATTGTTATTAAAGAAAATCAAAATGAGGAAGAGGAGTTTATTTTTGTGCACATTGAGGGGTGTGTTAACAATCCTGGTCTTATTAAGACTAAGTATGGAACAAGACTTTTTGAATTGATTGAAGAGGCTGGTGGAGAAACCGATGAGGCGGATCTTACTAGAATTAATTTAGCAAGTATTGTTTCAGATGAACAAAAGATTTTTGTTCCTGCAAAGGTTGTTTTAGATGAGACTAATGAAACAGGAGCAGAGACATCTATCGTAAATATCAATACTGCAAGTAAGGAAAAGTTAATGTCTTTAGATGGAGTTGGTGAAGGTACTGCTGAAAAGATTATTAAGTATAGAGAGCAGAATGGGTATTTCAATACGATAGAAGATTTGATGAATGTTTCAGGGATTGGTGAAAGTAAGTTTAATGGTTTAAAAGATGATATTACGGTGTGAATTGGAGGGATTTTTGATGAATGTAATTGATATTATAAAATCTAAAAGAGATCAAAAGGAGTTATCTACAGAAGAGATTAATTATTTTGTGAATGAGTACTCTAGGGGAAATGTTCCAGATTATCAGGCATCTAGTTTGCTTATGGCTATTTATCTTAATGGAATGTCTGAAAAGGAAATTTTAGATTTAACTATGGCAATGGCACATTCGGGTGAAATGGTTGATTTGTCTGAAATTCCTGGAATAAAAATAGATAAACATAGCACCGGTGGTATTGGAGATAAAGTTACGATGGTGGTTATGCCACTTGTTGCAAGTTGTGGAGTTCCTGTTGCTAAGATGTCGGGAAGAGGTCTTGGATATACGCAAGGAACTGTAGATAAGCTTGATTCAATTCCTGGATTTAGAACAAATCTTGAAATGGACGAGTTTATTAGAAATGTTAAAAGAATTGGGATTGCACTTATGGGGCAATCTGAAAATATAGCTGTTGCAGATAAGAAATTATATGCACTTCGCGATGTTACAGGAACTGTTGAAAGTATACCGCTTATTGCTTCTAGTGTTATGAGTAAAAAACTCGCTGCAGGAAGTGATAAGATTTTACTTGAGGTCACTTGTGGTAGTGGCGCTTTTATGGAAAATGAATTTAGAGCTAGAATGCTTGCTGAAACTATGGTTAAGATTGGAAATATGGCTGGGAAGGAAACGATAGCTGTTTTGACTAATATGAATCAACCTTTGGGAAGGTATTGTGGTAATGCTTTAGAAACAAAAGAAGCGATTGATACTCTTTCTGGTAAGGGTGAACCTGATGTTGTGAATGTTTGTACTTTGCTTGGTGCATATATGCTTAAAATGGCTGGCAAGGGTGATGGAATTATTGAAAATATTAAGACTATTCAAAGTAAGATTGATTCAGGAGAAGGTTTAGCAAAATTCAAAGAACTTGTTGGTAGACAATGGGGAGAAACTAGAGTTATAGACGAACCTGAGTATTTTATGAAAGCTAAATATAAGATACCGGTTAATGCCATGGAGGACGGATTTGTTTCGTCGATTGAGGCAAAAAATATCGGTCAGGCTGTTGTAAACTTAGGCGGTGGCAGAACGAAGAAAGATGATGAAGTAGATTATTTTGTTGGAATCGAAGTTTTAAAGAAGATTGGCGATGAAGTAAAATCGGGCGAGCCACTTTTAGTTATTCATGCAAATGATGAGACAAAAGGACTTTTGCAAGTTGAATTTTTAAGGAATTCATATAACTTTTCAAAAGAACCTGTGAAAAAAATTAAAGAGATTTTGGATGTAGTTGAAGAGTAGACTTGACCAGATATTTTATAAATGATAAAATGCAATTGGAAGAAATATTAAAGGGGGGGCTAGTTATGACTAAGAAACTGGCGATGCTCTTTGTGATTGTATTTGCTCTGATTTCGGTTTGCATTCCTACTCTTGCGTGCGAAGAATGTGGAAACTATTACATGGTAACCACTAGCAATGTTAATGTTCGGGCTAATCCGGATATTAATGCCAAGGTTATCGGATGGGTTTCTGAAGGTGAGTATGTCGAGCCTTTGAATTTTATTTGCACTTATGACGGAAGAACATGGGTGCAAGTAGATTGGGGCGGACGCGATGGTTACATCTCTGACAAGTATTTGACTTATGTTTTTGACGATGATGACTACGATGAAGGCGCCATTAGGACTTCGGTTTTGATGGTTACAACTGGTAATGTTAATGTGCGTGAATGGGCATCTATTGATAGTAAGGTCGTCACTACTATTAAATGCGGGACTTATGTTGATGCTTGGATGTATTATACCTCTTCGGATGGTAGAGTATGGGCGGAGATTTTGAATGATGATGGAACGGTCTTTGGATATATCTCTACAAAGTATTTGAATTTTATCGACGAAGGACTTTGGACTAACCTAGCTAGATATATGAAAGTTAGTGGTGGCAGAGTGAATGTTAGGTCTTATGCCAGCATTAACGCCGAAGATATTGGTACGGTTCACAAGGGTGATGTGTTTGAGGTAGAATATTTTATTCCTACCGTTGACGGCAGAATTTGGGCTTGTTGTACGCAGGATGATGAGTATATTGGATTTATTTCCTGTAAGTATCTTGAGCCGACTAAATGATAATAATTAGGGTTTCGTTTTTACGAGACCCTTTTTCAATGCTCAAAAAGGTGTTTGAAATAGGTAAGGCAGAGAAAAATCGAAAACAGAACTTGAAAAATTATGTAAAGTATGCTATTATATTTATGGGATATTTTTTGCGAAGTTGCCGAGTCTTTTTAAGGCGAAACGATATTTAGGCAGCTATAGGAGGTAAAGAAGCTTGAAAACAGTAGAACTACGGCCGATAAGTAAGTTTACAGAAGGAGTGAATGGCAGTATTTGCATAAGTCCTAGGTTTTGGGGCTGGGGACTGATGCAAGGGAGAGAAGCGACACAGCTTATAAAGGAGGCAAGAAAGAAGGCAAAAGGCATAGAAGATATCTGTATCGCCATAATTCATGACGATAAGTATGGTATCGACTACGTCTTGGGAGAGCACGTAGGAAGAATGTTTACCAAATTTCTGCTTTTCAACGCCAAAGAGGTGGAGGATAACAGAAAGGAAGGTACCATAACGACATTTATGAAGAAGGATTTGCCGGGTGGCAAAAACTTCGTTATTATAGAAAAGTATCTTCAGTACGAGAACGGTGCAATCTATTAACGCAACAAGGAGGTACGTGTATATGTGTCACTACAAAATGAAGTGCGATGATGGATCAGAAGTTTTGCTTAAGGACGTAAAAGTTGAGTATTGAGTCTTGTTTGGCACAATTATTGCCGAGATGGATGGACAATATTATGGATTTATCAAAAGAGACGCAAGAAAGATTATCGTAAGTGGTAATTTTATGCTTGAAGAAAGCAATGCGCCGGTATATGATACAAGCGAGGAATATCTTAACGCCGAATTGTCAGATTTTGTGCTTTAAGATAATAATAAAAAGTCACCAATTTTTGGTGGCTTTTTTGTATATGTGTTAACAGTTAGAGGTTGATTTGCATTTATATTATTGATGGCATAATTTTTAGTATGCACGTTGAAAATTTTAAGAGAAAGGAGAGATAATCCAATCATTTATATAGTAATGATTGGATTATATGTGCGTTTATATGAAAACAAATATGCGGGCTAGTAGAATATTGCAAAGCTCAGCTTGGTAATCCATATTGATGGGGCACATTTGGGCAAATAGCTTCTGAGAATCTTTATATTCAAAAGAAAAAGCAATATCCCAAATATTATACGGCAAATGATTTCTCTAAACAGTTTGATATGCGTGTGTATGATTGCGTAGGCTTAGTTAAAGGCTATTTATGGAGCCAAACGCCTACGTCTGCTCCCAAATATAATGCTAGTCAAGATAAGGATGTTAATGGTGTAAAAGCTAGTTGTAGCAATGTGAGTGATATAAGGTCAATACCTGAAATACCAGGAATATTAGTTTTTATGAAAGGTCATGCAGGTATTTATATTGGTAATGGTAAAGTGATTGAGGCAAGAGGTCATGCGTATGGAGTTGTGCAGACAGATTTAAATAAAAGAGGTTGGAAAGAATGGGGAAAACTTAATTGGATAAAGTATGAGGGGGTTGTTAATTTGTTTGAAGAAGGTCAAGAAAAAGAGGCAATTGATTATTTGGTGAAAATGGGCAGAATAACAGATAAGAAGCAGGCTTTGCAAAAATTGGAACTTATAAAAAATGAAGGTTGGACTTATATTAAGTGGGCTAATGATGTTAAGAAGTTGGTATAAATGAAAAATTATATTATAAGGCTATTAAAAATTTTATGCCTTAAATAAAAAGACCCAATACAAGATTTCCTGTATTGGGTCTTGAATTCTTGTTATCTTTATACAAGAAAAAATTTATATGATTTCTTACGAGTTGGCTTGTCTTTCAAAAGAAACATCTCTACTAAAATTGTTTAAATGATTTTTTTATTCTATTTTGTCATGCTTGCGCAAATTACACGTGCTACAAAGAAGTTGAATATTGAATTATATCATACAATGCTCATAAGCAATCTAGTATTACTAATTTTTCTGCTTGTACTTTCTATATATTTACGTAGAGTAGAAAAATTAATATTTGAAAACCCTACAATCTTTTGACTGTAGGGTTTTGACTATTTTGGTTGCGGGGGTAAGACTCGAACTTACGACCTTCGGGTAGAAACAGTTAATCATTCCGTATATTCCATATAGTTTATATTTTCTGTATAGTGCAGTTTCCTAAGAGAAGACTACATAGATTTCAATTTGAAATTTCCCATATCTTCCATATTTTCCGTCTGGAAGACTGACTTTTGACTGATTGACTACTTGGAGTAGAATATTTAAAAGTTAATTTAATTTTTGACGTGTTTAATGTCGTCTACTAAATCATTTGGATGAGCACCCTGCCATTGTCATAACTTTACTTATTATTTCTTCTTTCTACTCTACTTTTTCTTTTCAAAACATTCTTCATTTCTTTTGCGTCTAATATTATATGTTTTTTTGCAAAGTTGCAATTTTTGCAGCATATTATCAGATTAGAAAAATCGTTTGAACCCAAGCTTTCTGTTTCAACTTTTTTACCGTTCTTTGCTTTAATATGCCTTACTTCCTTATTTATTTTATTGCTTGATAGTGGGATAATATGGTCGATTGTAATTCCACTATTAATATCACATTCAGGAGAATACTGGAGCAAGCACTTACAATTATTTTCCGACTTAAAACCTTCTAGTCTCATTAATTCTTCTAACAGTCTTTTATAGTTTTTCTTAAACTCTTTTCGTTTTTCTTCAGGAGTTCTTTTTGTATCGAACAATTTTTGATATTGTTTTAATGTTTCACCATCTTTACAAAGTCTATCGTGGAAATATTTCCTATATTTTTTATCCATATTAAAATATGCCTCCTATTAATAAAGCATTATTACATTTTTATTGTATTATAGTTTGATTGAATTTTCAATAATAAGAGTGCTTTGCCATTTTTTACATATAGTATATCATACAAAAATATTATTTCATTTAATTTTGACAACCTACTACTAGGACTGTAAAAGTTAAGTGTTAAGTATAAATTTACTGTTTATATTTTAATTCTTCTCTAGCGAATTCTATTTCTTCATCTGTAAATTCTTCTTCTTTCATATATTCTTCAAATGTCTTTTTATAATAAGTAATAGTAACACCATCAAAATTCATATATTCATGATCAGGATTATACATGTTTGCACGTTTAACAGCACATCTTTTCCAAAAGTCTCCAAGGTGGTTAATTGCATATTCTATTTCTTTTTCAGTAAATCCATATGCTTTTATCATCATCCTTAGTGTTGATCTTTGCCCACAACTGCTTTTAAAAGAATTAGCACACTTTAGTGCTTGTTCATTCCAATTCACTTCAATATTATCCATTGCATATTTAACTTCTGAATTTATGTATTTATTAGATAGATAGTTTATAAGATTTTTCTTTGAAATTCCATAAAAATTATAATTTGTTATTCTTGATTTAGCATCTTCCAAAGCTTTCTTTTGCATTTCTGTTGGCGTACCTTCCAATTTTGTATCACTATTTGAAATTGGTCTTGTTTGAGCATTAGTTGTATCCGTTTCATCTTTTTTTTCTATTACATCATTATTTTCAATTCCGTATTGTGTTTTAATGCTAACAATAGGTGTATCATTTTTTTCTGTACTAATTTCATTATACTTTTCTTCAATTAATTCCACAGTATTAGTTTCTGAATTCCAATTAACTTCTAATCCTAAAGCCTTACATATAGCTCTTACTGGAAGATAAGTTGTTCCATCAATAATAAATGGCTCAACAATATTCCCATTTACATCCTTTGGTTCTATATTTATTCCATTTAGTGTTATTTTTATATTTTTATAAAATCTTTCGACATATTCAGAATAATGACTTGCAAAACTCAAAGTTCCAAATAAGAAAAGTGTTGTGACTGTGCCTATAATAATTCCTTGTATTCTTTCTTTCATCAAAATCATCTCCATATAAAATAATACAGTAACTTTGATATTATTATACCACATTTATGTCTACTTTTCAATTAAGTATTATACACCGCAAGGTCGCAAGTTCATCAATTATCTAGAAGTGTACTAAAATAAGCATTTGTTCATTTTTTGTGTATGATAACACATAAGATTTTCTTTCCACACTTTCCGTATTTTTCATATATTCCGTGTGGAAGACTGAATGATGACTGATTGCTCCACAGAGGGCAGAACACACAAAAACCTACAACCGTTATGGTTGTAGGTTTTTAACTTCTTTGGTTGCGGGGGCAAGACTCGAACTTGCGACCTTCGGGTTCATCTCTGCTTTAATTTCATATTTTTTATATTTTCCGAAAGTTTTCAAGTTGTTCATATTGCAAAGAATTTATGAATTTGAATTTTATTAATTTTTCTGCTTATTTAATATTTTTCGCTTTTTCAGCGCCAATGACTGTCAAATGACTGTCATTCTACTTTAGGTAGAGAAGAAAGACTGTCAGAATAGATATTCGCTTTAAGCTTTTATCTATCAAGATCATTTGTTTCTTTAGCTTTATGACCTCTAGAACCTCTCGTCAAAACTTTTTCTTTGCATTCTTTATATTTTTGAATAATAACTCCTGTTTCTTGTGTAATTATTTCTCTGCGATATGAATTTCCCATTATTGATGTATTTTGTTCTTCTAATGATAATGTATGAGTTTCCTTTATTTCATCTTTAGCCATTAACATAAAAGGCATTGTTCCCAACTTTTTATAATATGTAGCATTCCAACAAGGATCACAATATCCCCATTCACCACTTAACGTATCTTGTACCAATAATATTGAATGATATCCATCATCAGGAAGATTTAAACCGAGTGAATATTTATTTTTTTCTGCATTTGCAAAGTCACCAGTATCTTTTTCGGCAATACATCTAACTTGCCTTGATTTAATATTTTGTAGAGCAAGTAAATACTTGGCACCTCTGGTATATCCCTCACATACACAAGTATTTAAACATATACAGTTAAATATTCCATTAGCACCATGAATTGGGCCTTGTGTAATACCATTTTCAGAATGAGTGTTATTATTAGCAAGTGATTCTGTATCATATTTAATCATATCTCCCAAATATGCTTGCGTAAGCATTATTCTTGCACGCGAATTAGGATGCATTTCATCAATAAATTTTACAACTCTTTTTGCTTTACTATGAACCATAAGCATTTGTGACAAATTCATTTTAATACCATCTACTGATGTCATTGTTTCATAAAACTTAATATTAATATCTCCACCTTGCATTTTTTCAATTAATCTTGTATCTTCTGTACCAGTCCTATGATTATAATTAATAGCTGTTGGAAATAATTGGGGATCCAGAGAAACTGTATCTATGTATCCATTATTTAAACAAGTATTTAATCCTTCAGCATTTTCCAATTCATGATTTGCAATTAATATAATCCATTCTAGAGATGTTAATTTATCAAGCCCATCAATAAATTCTAATCTCATATTTCCACTAATATTTAATTCTTTTAATTTAGATAGTCTACTAACATCAATACTAGATATTTTTGATTGCCCTACAATACTTAATGATTCCAGACTTTCTATTTTTTCAATTTCAGTTATATCTTTATCCGAAATAGATGGAACATTTCTTTCTAAAGTATAATGATCTTGAGGCACAAAAATTCCGCTCATTGGTCTATGACCTTGTACTTTTATAGGAGTTCTTCCAATGGATAAAGCTTTTAAATTTCTTAAATTTGAAATACCTCTTAAACTTCCAGCTACTAAGTTAGTTAAATTTAGCTTTTGTATTGAATCTAATTCTTCTTGAGAAAATTCAAATGACAACATACCTGTTTTAGGATTCATCCTTTTATTTACACCTTTTTTTTCAAGCTCGTTCCATACAATAATACCAAGACTTAAAGGTAATGTTATATTATCCATGTATATCCTCCTTAAATTCTTAAAACTCTAATTTAATTTTATCAGTTCATTTGAATAAAGTCAAACATATCGCTGATTAGCATTTTTTTATTTTTCGTATTTTCCATACCAAAGACTGTCAAATGACTGTCAAAATACACAATTTTTCTAATATTCATGAAAATAAAAAATCCTCACAGCTTTTCTTACTGTAAGGATTTCTTTTTAATTGTGGTTGCGGGGGTAGGACTCGAACCTACGACCTTCGGGTAGAAACAGTTAATCATTCCGTATATTCCATATAGTTTATATTTTCTGTATAGTGCATTTTACTAAGTGAACATGGGATAGATTTTAATTTGAAATTTTCTGTATTTTCCGTATTTTCTATATTTTCCTTGTGAAAGACTGACTTTTGACTGATTGATTTTAGAGGGTAGAAATTAGTTAAAATCTTAATTATTCATCACCCATGTATAGATGTACTTCATTTTCTGTACATTTGAAATTACAATTTTTACATTCCCAATATCCTTCGCCAATAGGAAAATCTATTATATTTTTTCCTTTTCCAGAATGTCCATAAAATTTCATTTTATTTCCACATTGCGGACAGGTTGGATGATCTGTATCAATTGAACCATCAATATTATCCCATAACATTTTTCCTAATTTTTTTAAAAAATCATTTCTATCCATTTTTATTTCTCCTTTATTATGTTATTAATTTTATTAATCTAAACTTTTTAAATATTCTTTTCTGTAATTCATTTCAGAACCAGCTTGAGAATAACCATCTCTTAAAGCTTGCGAAATAAATTTTTTAAAATAATTATCTTTTTCATCACACCTTGCTAGCAATCTGGCATTTTCTTCTATTAAGGCTTCTTTACTTGATTCTAGTACATCGAGCTCTATGCTTAATTCTTTTAATTCTTTAGAATTTAGTAAACTCTTAATAAAAAAACCTATTAATCCTCCAGTACCTAACACAATAGTAGATGAAACAAATGGATGATTATTCCAAAATTTTTTCAAATTTATTTTTAGTTTTTCAAATTTATTATCTTTTGTGGAAATTATTACATCTTTTTTTTCCATTTTTTATTCCTTTCTATCGTTTCCTAATCCCTTTAAAACCAATTATTCCTAAAATTATAGCTCCAGAAATAACACCAAGTGGTTTTAATATTTTAATAAAATCTTCTGTTACTTGATTTCTTGTACTAGATTTTGTATATATAGCTGGAGCCAGCATTTTTGCTTTTTCTAATATAAACTCTCTATCATCTTCACTATAACAATCTGGATTATCAATGAGAGTTTCTAATATCCATGCTAAAATATCCTCTGTTTCTCCTTCATTATCTTTTTCATTGATTATTTTTTGTGTTGAAGTAATAATTTTTTCTTTTAAAACATGTCGCATTGCTATGTATTGAGTTTTTCCTAATTTACTTTTGTTTTTTTCAAGATTACTCATTGTTTGTCTTGTTATACCTATTTTAGTAGCAAATTCTTCCTCCGTCCATCCAGCAAGTTGTCTAATTAAAAATAAATTATCTTGAAATCTTTGTATTTCTTCAGAATCTGTCATGTTTCTCACCTCTTAAAGAAGTATAGCATGTTAATATACTTTTGTAAAGCGTTTTGCTTAACTGGATGTTAATAAATTAACGTTTGCTAGTGAGCCGCAAGTTCATCATTTTCATCAAAGTATATTAAAATAAGTATTTATTACTTTTTAATATATGCTAAAATGCAAATTTTTTTCTGTATTTTCAATATATTCCGTATTTTCCATGTAGAAGACTGACTTTTGACTGATTGACTACTGATAGTGGAATATTGGTATAGAAAATTAAAATTGTCTATTCAAGTATCATTTAAACATAAAAAATATTTACCAAACTATATAAAATTCTAAAAGATAGAAATGCTATTTTATGAATAAAATAGTAAAAATAACATATAATAATACAAATGTTGACTAAGACGCAAAAATGATATATAATGCATCTTAGGAGGAATGAGGAATGGAACCTTATATGGCAAGAAAGTTACCTTTTGAAAAGGAAATTAATTACAATACTATAATAAAGAAAATGATGGCAGCTAATACCAGTATAGCAAGATTGGATGGAATGCTTGAAGAGGAAAATATAAATAGAGAACTTTTTATAAATCCATTAACTAGAAAAGAGGCTGTACTAAGTTCAAAGATAGAAGGAACACAAGCAACGTTAACTGACATTCTTGAATTAGAAGCTGATGATGGCAAGACAGATATAAAAAATAAATATGATGACTATGTAGAAATAACAAATTATAAAAATGCAATTGAATATGCTGAAAAAGAGGTAAAAGAAAAAAATAAAATTTCTCTTTGGGTTATAAGAAGTATTCATAAATTGTTATTAGATGGAGCAAGAGGTAAGGATAAAAATCCTGGAGAATTTAGAATTGATCAAAATTGGATTGGAAAACACGGAAGACCGATAGAGAAAGCATCTTTTGTACCTGTTTCACCAGAAAAACTAATTGATAATCTTGAAAATTTAGAATTTTATATAAATGAATATGAAGAACAATCAGCATTAATTCAAGCAGCAATTATCCATGTTCAATTTGAAAAAATCCATCCTTTTAAAGATGGAAATGGTAGAATAGGAAGAATGTTAATACCATTGTTTTTATATTATAAAGGAGTTATAAGTAGACCTATTTTATATATTAGTGAGTTTCTTGAAGAAAATAGAGATGAATATTACGAGAAATTAAATGAAGTATCTGAAAATGAGCAAGGCTGGATGGAATGGATTGAATTCTTTTTAAACGCTGTTGAAACACAAGCAAATAGAAATATTGAAAGAATAAAGAAACTTCAAAATCTTTATTCTGAATATAAGATAAAAATAAATGAAACATTAAATAGTAAAAATAGTATTTATGTTGTAGATGCTTTATTCAAAATTCCAGTATTTAGAAGTACAAAATTACAAGAAGAAATATCTAAGAGTGTCGATATTGATATGGCGACTGTGAATAGATATATAAAGAAAATGGTAGATGCAGGAATTATTGTTCCTGAAGAAGGAAAAGATAGATATGTAAAATATTATTTTAAAAAATTAGTAGATTTAATTCAATAAAATAAGGTGCAAGAATGCATCTAAAGTGAAAATAAGACGCATTTTTTGAAAAGGATGCGTCTTATTTTAAAATAATGTGCATGGATGTTTCTTAGAAATACTGTTAGCTTTTTTAATATATTTAATTCTTATTAATATAATTTTTTGTAAATGAAAAAATAGAACATTAAGGTCGCAAGTTCACGTGTCGTGTAACTATATTAAAATCAACATTTGTTGCCTTGTAGTAAAAAATAAAATCAGTCATTAGTAAGTCAAAAAAGACTGACTAATGACTGATTTTTATATATCGAGAAAAATAGCAAAACCTTACAATCGTTACAATTGTAAGGCTTTAATTTTTTTTGGTTGCGGGGGTAAGACTCGAACTTACGACCTTCGGGTTATGAGCCCGACGAGCTGCCAACTGCTCCACCCCGCGATATTTAACTACAACTACCAGTATAGTCACATAGTATGCTTTTGTCAAGTGTTTTGTGAAATTTTAGTGCAATTAAGGTAAAAAACCCCTAAAGTTATACCAATTTATCTTACGCGTTTGCATTATTTGTGTTTATGTAGTATGCTAATACTCAGATGGCACTTGTGTACCAATATATTTTTATGAAAGGAAGCGAGGTTATGGCTTTAACAGACAGGCAAAAGTATTTAATAGATTTACTTCATGATATGGAGTTTGAGGCAGATGAAATTCTTGAGTTAATATCAAAACTTGAAGACAAAGAAAATTTGGAAGGAGTTTTGAAAAGAATAGAAGCATATAAAGATAAAGTTAATGAAGATTCGAGAAATGCCATAAGAGAAGCTTTTGGTACAAAAAAGTAAAGAATGCTATAGAAAAATGCTGTAACAGATATGATTATTTGTGTTACAGCATTTTATTATTTGTTGCAAATTCTTAGTTAGTAAATTATTTAATTTTATCTTTAAATTTGGAAGTAATTTCTACTCAATCTTGATTATCTTTTTCTCTAATTTATCAAAAAGCGACAACAATTTAGGAGTTATTTTATCTGCAAATTTTGATGTTACTTTTTGAATGGTCTGTTTATATAATCCAGCTAATGCTAGCGAGGCTAGGAAAAGAATTATAGCGAACAAAAACACCCAGAGTAACAAGAAATTATATCCTAATACTTCGTATATGTATACATACACGCAAGGTCTAACATAAGTTCTAAATAATATGTTTTCATGAATTACATATATTAGTAGTGAAAGACTTGATATATAGTTTATGTTTTTGTTTACAAAGTGTAATTCTTTAAAAATATTAAATAAAGATATGGCTGTTAGTATTAAAAATGGATTATAATTTGAAGCCCATCTTAGAACTTGCTCTCCAAGAGTTTTTATGTATGGTGTTCCAATTATGCCAAGAATATTGGTAAAAAAAATCAATCCCACATTTGCTACAATCGCCAAAAATAATAATTTTATATTTAGTCGCATATTTGTAGTATATTTTGGAGTATACCTTTTTATGTATGCAATGCAAAAATATAGTACACTATATGTTACTAACTGGGAAGCGAAAAACAAATTATTTTTCACGAAACATATTCCAAAATATAAAAATGCGAATACTAAACATATTCGTAACAATTCGTTTTTATTTAATTGGTTTATTACTGAATTTAATAATGGATGTATTGCATATATCAAAATGTAAAATGTAATATACCAATTGTTTGCGAAAATTGTTGGAAATATTGATTTAATAGTCATCATCATAGGAATGCTTATTCCAATACCTTTTATAATAATTAGATATAAAACCGACACAATCCACACATCTAAGCAAATTAAAGCAATTTTTTTAAACGATACTTTTTTACTATCACATAAAAACCATGCAGAACAAATAAAAAATATCGAGTTTCCTAATGAACCTAAGTACATCATATTTTGTAAAATAAAAATTTCAAAATTCATAGTCGATTTTGACAAATTAATAAAGGCTTCGGTTGGATAATAACTCAGCTGTGGTTCAACTTTTCCTAAAGTTTGAACAACATGAGCAATTACTATCATAGCAATAGCTAAAATTTTTAATAATTCTATGCCAGATTCACGTTTATTTTCCATAAAAATGTGCCCATTTTATAAAGTGTATTTTTTCGACTTAATTTTACATATAAATCAAACACTTACGATTATATCAAAGATGGAAAATAAAGCAATATATATGAAAATAAAGAACGAAGTATGATAAATAAAAAGAATATTATGTGAATTTATGGATAAGCATATTGATTTTTGAAAAATTTGGTTATAAAATATGATTCTGAACAGAACAAAATTAAGGAGATGTTTTTTATGTCAAAAAAGCAATTTAAAGCTGAGTCTAAAAGAGTTTTAGATTTGATGGTTAATTCAATTTATACTAATAAAGAGATTTTTTTAAGAGAGCTTATTTCTAATGCAAGTGATGCGATAGATAAGCTTTATTATAGATCTCTTACTAAGAAAGATGTTAGTTTAAATCAGAGCAGTTTAGAGATTAATTTAAAATTGGACAAAGAAAATAGAAATATAATTATCACAGATAACGGTTGTGGTATGACAGGAAAAGAGCTTGAGGACAACCTAGGTACTATTGCAAGAAGTGGTTCACTTGCTTTTAAAAATGAAAATGAGAAGAAAGAAGATATAGATATTATCGGTCAATTTGGTGTTGGTTTTTATTCTTCTTTTATGGTTTGCGACAAAGTAGTTGTTAAGTCAAAATCGCCAGATGACGAAAAGGCACATGTTTGGACTTCTGAGGGAATTGATGGCTATACTATTGAAGAGTGCGACAAAGAAGACATAGGTACAGAGATTATTTTACACATAAAAGAGGATACGGAAGATGAAAATTATAGCGAATTTTTGGACGAGTATAAGATTAGGGAACTTGTTAAGAAGTATTCGGATTATATTAGATATCCTATCAAAATGGAATGCAATCGTAAGAAGTTAAAAGAGGGCTCTAATGATGAATATGAAGATGTAAAAGAGATGGTAACTTTAAATAGTATGACACCTCTTTGGAAGAAAAATAAAAATGATATAAAGATGGAAGAGTATGAAGATTTTTATACTGGTAAATTTAATGATTGGGAAAAACCTTTGAAAGTTATTCATATAGCTGTTGAAGGACAATATAGTTATAATGCTTTGCTATTTATTCCAAGTCATTTGCCTTATGATTATTACACTAAGGAATATGAGAAAGGACTTCAACTATATTCTAATGGTGTCTTAATAATGGATAAGTGTGCAGATTTATTGCCGGATTTTTTCGGATTTGTAAAAGGTTTGGTTGATAGCCAAGATTTGTCTTTAAATATTTCTAGAGAACTTCTTCAACATGATAGACAATTAAAAGTTATTGCTAAAAATATTGAAAATAAGATTAAAGCTGAGCTTGAAAAAATGCTTAAAGAGAATAGAGAAGAGTATGAAAAACTATTTGAAATTTATGGTACGCAATTGAAGTTCGGGGCTTATGAGGGATATGGAATTAATAAGGATAAACTAAAAGATTTGCTTTTGTTCAAGTCTTCTAAAGAAGAAAAGATGGTGACTTTAGCAGAGTATGTTAGCAGAATGGTAGAGGGACAAGAAGATATTTACTATGCAAATGGTGAGACAATAGACAAGATAAAGGGACTTCCACAAGTTGAATCTGTTTTAAATAAAGGTTATGAAATACTTTATTTGACTGAAAATGTTGATGAATTTGTTTTGCAAGTAATGATGGAATATAACGGTAAGAAGTTTAAGAATGTTTGTGCAGACAATATCGATGTTGGTACTGAAGAAGAGAGAGAAGCTTTAAAGAAATTAAACGAAGATAACAAAGAGATGTTGGATGTAATGAAAGAGGCAATAAGTGCAGATGTGCAAGATATTAAATTCACAAATAGACTAACAAAGCATCCTGTATGTTTGACAACAGAAGGTGGTTTATCTATTGAGATGGCTAAGACTATCAATAATCAAATTGGAAATGAAGATGCTGTAAAGGCAAAGACTGTTTTGGAGATAAACAAAGATCATGTTATTGCTAAAAAGTTAAAAGAATTGTTTGAAAGTGATAAGGAAGAACTTAAGAAATTTACTAAAATATTATACGCACAAGCAAGGTTAATTGAAGGATTAGCTATTGAAAATCCTACAGAATATAGTAACTGGATTTGTGAATTGATTTCGAAATAGTTTTTTTAAATTGCAAATGAAAAAATATGAAGGATGTGATTCTTCTTGAAATTGGTGCCTATACCGAATGATATGTACAACGAGTATAAGCTAGATGTAATGCTGGATTGCTATAAGTGGGATCCGCAGTTTTGCGATAATAATACTGTAGCAAAATATGCTTTGGTTTTAAGTGAAAAAGAACATGAGGAGTTAAAACTACTTACTGAAAAGTTAATTAAAGAAACAACTGAAGCTGAGAATTTTTTAAATAAAAATTTAAAATATACTAAGGCATTAGAAATTCCAAATAAATTTCGTAGTGATATTAAAAGTATGAAAAATTATAATCCAGATAAACATATTAGATTAATGAGATTTGATTTTCATCCTACTTTAGAAAATAAGTGGGCTGTAAGTGAGGTTAATAGTGATGTTCCTGGAGGTTTTGCTGAGGCTACACTTATGAATAGAAAGTCACTTGAGTATTTAAGTAATGAGAATTATTATGCTATTAGCTTTGGAGATTTTTTAGCAGATGCTATTAAGAAGAAAGTGCGTCAAGGAGGCAGAATTATGCTTGTGCATTGTACCTCTTATAGTGATGATAGACAGGTCATGCAATTTTTAGGAGACAAATTAAGCGGTATGGGATATGAAGTAATTTATGCTGCTGCTGATCAATTGAAATTTGAAAATGGTAAGGCTATTAGTATATTAAATAACCGTGAAGGGGAGGTCGATGGTATTATACGATTTTCTCCACTTGAATGGGTTGCAGATATGAAAACTAAAAATTGGCATGGATACTTCGATACCGAAACAGTATCTTGTAATCATCCGATTGCAATATTTGCTCAAACGAAGCGATTTCCGTTTGTTTGGGACTTGCTTGAAAGTAAAGGAATTGATTTGTCTACTTGGAGAGAATTATTGCCAGAGACTTTGGAAGTTAATGATAAGAAGGTAGATGATAAATTTATTTATAAGCCTGTTTATGGTCGTGTTGGTGAAAATATTTCTATCAAAGAAGCTTGTAAAGATGATGAATATAAAAAGATATTAAAGGATGTAAAAAGGCATCCGAAAAAATACCTGGCACAGAAGAAGTTTAATAGTAGACCTTTAACAAACGAAGATGGAGAAGAGTTTCATGTATGCATTGGTTCTTATGGCGTAGAAAATAGTCATGCAGGGTATTATGCGAGAATTAGTAGGTCGCCAAGAATTGATTCTTATGCTGCAGATATCCCTGTACTTATAGAAAAGGAAGGTGTGTAAAATATATGACAAATAAAGATTTATATAAGATTTGGGCACCTTTTGATTTTCCTTGGAGTGCTTGGACTAGACCTGTTTTATTTGCTAATATAAATGATACACTTAAGATAAATAAGTACTTGAGTTTTGAACCTAATGTTGTTAGTTATGTTGAAAAGGCTGAAAATGATCTTGCTATTTTTGTTGATTTGCCAAGTACAGAAAGCATTGAAGAAGGAATTGCACTTGCAAAGTTGGGATATCGTTTGGTACCTTTATATAATGGTACGGAATCACAGGAGGGTGTAGATGCGATTATCGATAATGACGAGATTGAAGGAGCGATTATTTGGGGCGCAAAAGAACTTAATAATATAAGTATAGATAAGAATGCACCTCCTGCATTTTTGCTGGATTTTAATCGTACTGAGAGGCGCAGAAAGGATGCTTCTGTGTTTGACAATAGCTGGGATCTTTATTACCAAGATGTGCCGACTGCTGAATATTTTTTAAAAAATGGAATTAAGAGAATTTTTGTGAGAAGTAGAATTTTACAGAGGGATTTGAAGGTTATTTTTTACAAGTATCAGAAAAAAGGGTTGAAGATATTTTGGGTGGATGATTTTGGTAAGATAAAAGAAATTAAAATTAAGAAGGCGCCTAAAGAAATGTATTAGAATGGTTATTACATTTTGTTATTAATTTATATATAAAAAAGTTGTACGATTTAGCAAAGAAAATGTTTTTTCTTATAAATCGTACAACTTTTTATTTTTTCTTTATCTAAAATTTGTGATTTCAGATTAGATGTTTAGTGACCTCCTCCGGCCACCGCCGCCTCCACGGCCGCCACCACCGTATCCGTGAATGTCCGCCGTAGCTGCCAGAGTAACTGCTGCCTACTTGATAGCCACCATAACTTCTGTAGCCACTAGAACGTGTGGCATAAGATGTGTATGCGTTACGTGTTTTTTGTGTAAATGAACGCGTATAATGTCTAAAGCTATTTGAAGTATAGAAACTGTTTCCTGTTATTGAAGTTGTAGTATCTAGAAGATATTCTGGGTATCTAACTTTAAGTGCTGTTGTTACTTTTTCTGAGATGCCAAATGCAGTTGCGTACACTAAGTATTTTTCCCAAATAGGTAGTTCTATAACTGTTCGTTCGTTCATGAGTGTATCACTGTTTAAAAAGTTATATAGTCCATGCCATTTTGCATATTCGTTTTCGCCAAATTGTGAAAGTAATATATAGTCTTTTGAATTTTTATATAAGTAATATGCACTATATATAAATCCAAGGCCTAGGACTGTGTAGGCGCCAAAAGCAAAATCGTAACGTGTTTGGCATGAAGCGTTATTACAGAAAATCATTAATAGTATGCCAAAGATACCGATTGCGTAAGATATTCTTCTGTATTTAGTTTGCAATTTTTTAGGATTTGTAGATTTAAAATATCCGTCTCTAATTCCAATTTTTTCTTCTGCTCCTATTACTTCGTTAACAAACTGAGAAGTGCTGCTTGGATTGTTTTGAACACGTTTTTCAAAGTAGCTAAGTGTTGTGCCATACCAAGATTCTAATGTGTTTGCATCTGCTGAATGTACGTATGAATGTTTTTTTAGTAAATTGAAATAGTATTTTTCTGTTAAAGTAAGTGGTTCTAAATCGTTTGATGTTTCTGCGTTTATTAAATCATTTGATGGTGTTGAATATGTAATTAATATTCGTGTATTCGCTGGAGTATAATCTTTTGCAGAGTTTTCTTTTGTTAGTGCGATATATTTTTTACGTACTAAACTTAGAAGGATTGCTGCGTATTCATCTTCTATTTTTTTATTTGGCTTGGTTTTACAAAATGCAAGTCTTGAAGCAAAATATGGGTCTAAGTCGCTCGGAATGTCTCTAAAATATGTGTAATCGACTTCTGGCTTTAAGAAGTACTTTCTTCTGATATTTTTGTTTAACTTTTGAATACACCAGATTACTAAACATGCGCCTGCAGAACATACTAAAAATATACAAAACTTAGGAAATACATAACGACTTGGAGTTAGGTCGTACTCATCCATTTCTTCGTAAATGTTGTCTAGGACATTTTTGCTCGTATACATATTTGTAGATGCATTTTCAGCAAAGATTCGTTTGTCATCACCAAACGAAACAACAGCCAGTTCTAAGTATTCGTTGTAAGGTCTAAATTTTAAATCAGATTTATCTAGTTCAATTAAAAAGGTATGATATCCAGGATTTAGTGTGTCTGATTCTTTGTATGGGAATGTATTTGAAGTTGTTCCATAGGTGTGAGATATATAGTTTCCTCTTTGTGGCATATCTTTATTTGGTATTAAAACTTGCGCTTTAAATGAGTTTAAGTAGTTTATAGTTTGACCAGAGTAGAAAGATAGGTAGAGTTCAGAACAATCGTTGTAACGCAAGGTAGCGTTTGTCATTTCGTATTCAATTTCAAAAGTCATTTTGTCTCGATAGACGTTATCTATGTAAAACATAAGGCACTCATAATTTCCTGCATCTTCATTATAAGGACCTTGGCTATGAAAGTATTTTCCGGGACCTAGCTCTCTATTTGTGTCTACGTAATCATAATCTGACCAATATAGTTTTGGACTTTCTTCGTAAATTATTTCTGTACCATCATTTAAAATTTGTTTTACAGAGTTTACTTTATATTTAACTTTTACACCATCGACTTCGTTTTCTGGTAGTTCTCGCCAAAGTTCCCAAAATCCATTATTGCGAGAAAAAGCATGAATATCGAAAGTTAGTTTTTCTGTGATTAAAACTTTTCCACGGCTATTTTCCTCATCGACGACTATTGCTTTGTAGTCAACATCTGTTATTCTTGCGTAATCAAAAAGACTACTGCTTAGCAAGTGTGCTAAAAGTAGTAGGATTAGCAGTACGAGAGTTATTATTTTTTGTGCTTTAATTGAAGTTTTGAGTAGAAGTGGATAACCAAACCAGAAGAAGCCAAATATAATTAGTGGTTCAAGTGTATAATCCATGTATTCGCTTGCAGTTGCACAAAAAAAGACAAACAACACTGTGATTAAAAATATATACAATTTAAGTTCCTCCTTTTTTATATGCTTTTATTATATTTGAAAGTTTAGCCAAAAGTAAATAGTGTTTGAAATAAAAAGATTATATGTTATTGTAAAGTGTGGATATGTTGAAAATAGATTAAAAATACTGTAAAATGTGAGTGATTTAAGATAGGACAAAGGGGGGTTATGGATGAGTACTACGCATGAAATGAAATTACAACCTAAGTTTTTTGATTTTATTAAATATGGGACGAAGAGGATTGAGCTTAGGTTATATGATGAGAAAAGGAGAAATATTGAACTTGGAGATAAAATAATTTTTAAGAAAGAGCCGAAGTTGGAAGAAGTAGTGGAAGCGACAGTGGTGGGACTTTTGAGGTATAAGAGTTTTAAGGAATTGTTTGAAGATTTTGATATGTCTTTGCTTGCGGATAAGAGTATGACTAAGGGAGAATTGTTGGAGGTTTTGAAAGAGTTTTATACGGTGGAAAAGCAAGAAAAGTATGGAGTTTTGGGGATAAAAATTGAATTATAAAGGAGGTTAGTGGCACATCGCTATCGGAGTTGTGCAGAGATAATGATGGGAGAATATACTGGTAAAATTGCAGTATCAAAAGATACGATGTTATTTATTTTAAATGAGGTTTTAGAAAATGATATTAAAAAAAGCACTACTAAAGAGAATATATTAAAGATGGTTCCAGAGATATATGAGAAAACTGAGGCGAGAGAATTGATAAAGATTTTTCCTTATGAGACATATTTGCTACTTGAAGGATTGATAGAGTATGTTAAAAAAAGTGATGATATACTTGGATTTGATAGCAAATGCCGTGAACTTAGAAAAGTGGAAGAACTGAAACATTTGTATGATATGATGATTTTAGTATTAAATCAAAAAGGTGCTGAAACTACGTGGCATGTTAATGGAAATGTTTTAGAAAAATTGGAGAGATTGTTTTCTACGGATAATAGGAAAATAGCCGCAAGATATTGGAGAATGGAAAGATTGACGATGGGGATGTTATATTCTTATGGTGTGGTTGATTTTGATTTTCTTAGAAAACAATTGTCTAGATATATGGGAGAGATTATAAGTGAGGCAGAGCTTGATGAGTTTTATTTTAAGAGACTTAATTTGAACTACAAGGTTACTGAAATTAATGTTTTGATGGAAGATAATAAGACGGTTAAGCATTTTGTAACATATTTAGGTGATGAGGTGGATTTAGAAGGGCTTATTCATGAGCAAGGAAGTAGAGGTTTCGAATATAAAATTTTTAGAGAAGAGGATATAATAGGCAGAAAAGAATTTCTTTGGACAGTGCCGGCACAAAGATTATATAATTTTTTGAACCAAAAGACTTCTGCAAATGAAGAAGATTTTGAGATGATTTTGAAATTGGATGAGCTGGGGATAGATGTACTTGGCGACGTATGTGAATTCGCTGAATTTAGTGGGGATAAAGAAATGGATGAGTTTAGAAGGTTGTTTATGGAATGGTATAATAATTATCCACAGTATGTGCTTTGTGGGTATGCACCGGTGGAGTTTGGAAGAAAAATGAGAGGGAGATAGATTGAAAAAAATAGGAGTTGATGGAGTGAGAGAGGCTGAGAAGTATTATGATAATACGGAAGATTTGGAGCCTAATTATGTGATTGGAGAATTTTTGAAATTAGGTGTGGTGCCAGGAAGAGCTTTGGAGCTTGGATGTGGTGCTGGGAGAGATACGGTTTGCTTGATTAAAAATGGATGGTATGTGTTGGCGATTGATAAGGAAAATGTAGAAGAGAGGATTCGTGGAAGGTTAGAGGAGGATGAATGTAAGAGATTTAGGTTTTCTAGGCAAAGGTTTGAGGATGTTAAGTTAGAAGAATGTGATTTGGTTGTGGCTAATTTTAGTTTGCCGTTTTGTGATAAGGGTCGATTTGTGGATTTGTGGAGAAAGGTTGAAGAGAGTATTTGTTGTGGGGGATATTTTGTTGGAAACTTTTTGGGCGATAGGGATGAATGGGCTGAGACTAAAAGGAAGATGACGTTTTTGACGTGTGAGAAAGTGCGAGATTTGTTTGTGGATGAGTTTGAGGTTGTGAAGTTTGATGAGGTTGAGAAGGATGCGATTACTGGAATGGGGAAGATGAAGCATTGGCATGTGATTAATGTGATTGCGAGGAGGAGAGGAGTGTAGCGTGGTAAGGGCGAAAATGGAATAGATTATTTAAAAGATATTGAAAGAAAACAAAATATTAAGAAGAATGAGTAAACATGCATAGATTTATATGAGAAAATGAAAATTAATTTTAATGATGACATTAACAAGAGGAGAATTATAAATGAGTATCGAAATTATAAAAACGGATATTACAGATATGGAAGTAGATGCAATAGTAAATGCAGCAAACACATCATTATTAAGAGGTGGAGGAGTATGTGGAGCAATCTTTAAGAAAGCTGGTTTTGAATTAGATAAGGAGTGCAATGAAATAGGTCATTGTGATACAGGCGAAGCAGTAATTACTAAAGGATATAACTTAAAGGCAAAATATATAATTCATGCAGTAGCACCTGTATGGAATGATTATAGGAATAAAGAAAAAAGGGAAGAGTTGTTTAAAAATTGTTATTATAATATATTTAATATAGCAATTAAGAACGGAATAAAGACGATTGCTATTCCATGTGTTGGAACGGGTATATATGGTTGCCCCATTGAATTAGGGAGAGATTATGCTTTTGAAACAGCTAAAAAATTAGGGGATAAATTAGATAAAATATATTTTGTGTGTTTTGGAGATAGAGAGTTTGAAATATATAATAATTTATAAATTGAAAATTTAGTATGGGAATAGAAATTAGATGGTAAAATGTAACCATTTTACACTATTTGACTGTCAAAATATTTGACAAAATAATGCCTTAATTATAAAATAAATGCATAAAGATGAACGGTTATTAACAAAAGATAACGGGGTGTGAATATGGCACTGATTGAATGTCCGGAATGTGGGAAAAGAATATCAAGCTATGCAGAAGAGTGTCCTAATTGTGGATTGCCTAAAAAATATTTTAATAATAATTTAAGTGAAACGAGTACAACAACGATTGAAAATTTTTCTAATATTTTGGATTCGTTTAAATTAGACTATGATACTTTCTTCTCAAATCAAGGTTATATATCTAATTCAATAAAGAAAAAGACTTTCGATAGATATTACTTGTACTTTAATCAATATGTTGGCGATAAAGAGCAGTTTCAAAGAATGATTGATAATTACGTTGATTTAAGAATAGATTATAAAGCATTAATTTATTTTGCCGAAAAGATGAAGAAACTTGATATAGAAATTGAAAATCATAATAATAAATATGTTACTGAAGAAGTTGCAAATAATAAGGAGTACTTTGATAATATTTTGATGAGTGTAGATCCAAACATTAAATTGGATCAAGAGCAAAGAGAAGCTGTTGTAACAGATGATGACTATTGTTTGCTGATAGCAGGTGCCGGTGCAGGAAAGACAACAACTATGGCTGCAAAAGTGAAATGGCTCGTAGATAAGAAAAATGTTAAACCAGAAGAAATAATGCTTATCTCATACACCAATAAGGCTATAGAAGAACTAAAAGATAGAATTAATAAAAAGTTAAATATTCCTGCAAAAATTGCGACATTTCATTCGTTTGCATTTGATGTTGTAAAAAGAAGTCAATCTGAAAGACCAGAGGTGAATTTTACTTCTTATAAGATTATTGAAGAAATGATTCAGAAAAAATTGTTTTATAATAAAAATTTTATGAGAAATATGATTTTATTCTTGGGGTATTATTTTAATATTCCAGAAGATGCATTACAGTTTAAAAACTTAGAGGAGTATCATTTATTTAAATCATCACAAGAATTTGAAACATTAAAAGATAACTTGGAATCATATATTCAAGCTGTTGGTACAACCAGGAGCAAATATAATACGACTTTAGAAGGAAATAGAATGCGCTCTGCATCTGAAGTTCAAATTGCTAACTTTTTATATCTAAATGGAATTGATTATGAGTATGAAAAAGTTTATCCTCATAGAATAGAATATTCAAAGAAGGAATACACACCGGATTTTTATATTAAACAAGATGATAAAGAAGCATATATAGAACATTATGGAATTAATCAAGATTATACGAGTAATTTGTATGATAAGGAAACTTTAGAAAAGTACAAGAAAGCTATTAATGATAAAAGACGACTTCATAATCAATATGGAACAAAACTAATTGAAACTTGGAACAGATATAATGATGAAAGTGATTTGACTAAGAATTTGGAAATACAATTAAAACAATTAGGCTTTAAATTTAAACGTAGAAATTTAGAAGAGGTATATAAACAGATTGCAGAGACAAGTAAAGACAAATATATGTTTAAGTTCCTGTATTTCATGGATGAATTTATAGAAAAATATAAAACAGAAGGATATGGAGAAGATGGATTTAAAATACTAAGAGACAAAACGAATAATGTTAGATCTTTACTGTTTTTGAATTTAGCAGAAGAATGTTATAAATATTATCAGAACTATTTGAAAGAGCATAACCAAGTAGACTTTGCTGATATGATTAATGAAGGAACTAATTGTTTAAATGAACTACAAAAGCATGAACAAAAACTACCTTACAAATATATTATTATTGATGAGTTTCAGGATATAGCAACGCAAAGATTTAATTTTACTAGAAAGTTATCTGAGGTAACAGGTGCCAAAGTTGTTGCCGTTGGAGATGATTGGCAATCAATTTATTCATTTGCAGGTTCAGATATTTCGCTATTTACAAGGTTTATAGAACTCTTAGGCTCTGGAACCGAATTACAAATAACACATACATATAGAAACTCACAAGAGTTAATAGATATTGCTGGCGGATTCATTCAAAAGAATATTTCGCAGATAAAGAAACAATTGATATCGCCAAAGCATTTGGAAGATCCAATTGATATTGAATCATTTGATGATAAAAGTAGTATCTTTAAAAATTTAGCTGAAAGAACAACAGAAATAATCGGCAAAATAATTGGTGAATATGGAATAAAATCATCAATTTTATTAATCGGAAGATATAATTTTGATAAGAGCAAATTACTAAAAACAGATTTATTTAAAGAAAAAATGATGCCTGGTGGAAAGTCAAGCGATAAAATTATATGTACAAAATATCCAGAAGCGAATATAACTTTTATGACTGCACATTCCTCAAAGGGATTAGGATATGATAATGTAATACTTATTAATATGCTTGAAGGAAAGTTCGGATTTCCTTCACAAGTTGCAATTGATCCAATCATGAAATTAGTTATTCATGAAGATACTACCATTAGTTTCGCAGAAGAGAGAAGATTATTGTATGTTGCGTTAACAAGAACTAAAAATAGAGTATACATTGTTGCACCACAAGTAAGACCGTCCAGATTTTTAATAGAGTTAATTCAAGACTATAACTTGAAATATGATGGCAAAATTAATATGGATGTTGTAAAATTATTTGCAAAAAGATGTCCAAAGTGTGGATACCCATTAAAGAAAGAATATAATGGAAGACTCGGATTGCCATTATGGATTTGTACGAATGAACCGGAAGTGTGTGATTTTATGACTAATAGTGATGTGTTTATGAAGGATATTTTCAAATGTCCGATTTGCGGTGGGTACATGATTGTAAAGAAAAAGAAGGAAACAGGGCATTATTTTTATGGTTGTACAAACTATAATAATGGGAGAGGGTGCCAGAACGTTTTGAATTTTGATGAAGTGGAAGAATAGTAATGGGTAGAGAAGAGCATGTTTTCTGAATGACGAGGGCATGTGTCAATAACCAATGAAAAGTTCACCATAAAAAAACAAAATAATCATTCCTTAGATAATATTTTACTTTACTTTTAGGTAATAACAAATTAAAATATTGGTGAGTCTGTAGAAAAAAACTGTGTAAACTGATGAAAAAGAAATCCTTTCTATGTTAGAATAAATATAACATAGGAGGGATTTTTTTATGGGAGATAGACAC
>JABLTK010139903.1_pt1 | contig 26318 bp, 39 predicted proteins | sample 7160131 | NCBI WGS metagenome assembly JABLTK01 (sample SAMN14651221, study PRJNA627086) | human gut metagenome | isolation source: feces | host: Homo sapiens
AGAATCCCTGCTCAACCTCGTGCTTGCCATACTGTGGTTCCTACCAAGCCCATCAAGACAGTTTATGTTCTTCCTTATGAGATTCTGGCTTAAATGAGTTCTTGATTAGTAAGATGCATTTTGGTGTGTTTGGAAGAAACAGGATACTCACTCTTCGTTCTTTTTTGTCGAAATAGAAAACATTCAACAAGAAAAAGACAATAGAAGAGAATAAAGAAACCTTCCACATGGTGAATGGAGAAAAGGAGTTGAGAAATAAGATTGTTGCTAATGTGCATAAACTGCGAAGCTAAAATGGTGCCGTCCACCATAGAATAACCAAAAATAACACCACCCAACCAACTCAGAAGCATACGAGTGCCAACAACAAGTAAAGATTCCCCGCTGAACATGGTGATAATATGAATAAGCGAAAAGCAGACCGAACTACCGACAATCCCTTCGAATGTCCCAACCCTATATTCAAATCTGCAAAAATACATACCTAGAGATAAACAAATTACACAGATATCCTCGAAATAGCAATTCTTCAATCAAAGGAGAAAGGAAGCATGTGGATATCAGTACGCTTCTCTAATATTTACACAAACGATTGGATCTACTTCAATAGGGTGATCACTGTAACCATTTTGAATTGTCGGAAAGAGGAAGAAGAGTAGAAGAAATGACAGATGCCTCCGAAAGAAATCCATAAAACGCTTAAAGCAGTCCCAATAGGATTCAGAATTTAGTAATTGAGAAGGGATGAAAATCTTTAAAACAACGAGGAACAGAATCCTATCAACTACGATCGCTGCAAACTACAAATTAACATTGTAACGGGGATAGACATTGCTGATGACTCCACTTAGATTCTTCCGGATCATCAGTACTAGGAAAGATACAATGAAATAAGTGTTGAGGACAATAGCTCCATCAAATACATTTAAGAGACGGAGATATGTGGACGACCTTCGCAACTCCTGAATCCTTTCGTCACCTGAGATAAAATACCAACAATAACCTCACACCTAGCAGACGTAAAAGAACATACTCAATTCCATAACATACTGTGAACATTTTGAACAAACAACTCACTAACCTACACACTCTTTGGAAAAGGTCCCACATATTGGTTATTGTACGCCAGTACCGCATAGATGTTATAAGATCCACTACCCAATCCATGAATCGTTATATCAACAGCATCATCTACAAAGAAACCAACGTTTTTCCCCTTCAGTACCACATCTTGAATATCGATACCACTCTGGTGTTGCGAACAATAAATGTACACATCCCCTTTTCCAAACACAAGAAGCAGTCCTGTAAATGTTCCATCGAAAACGCTCCCCGTCCTCCAAACAATATTGTTGTTCATAAGCCGTGTAGATGTATCATCACTCATGCTGGCATCCTGATTTGTCCTTTCCCGTACCTTCGCAATTACCACATCCATGGGAGAAATCAGAATCCCTTGAGGTGTAATGGGTAATTCACTTACATACGAAGCAGGATACACAACTACAGTGAATGTCAAGGCACATCCTCACTTCCACCATAACGACGATAACGAACACCATGGTTCATGTTCTTTGCTACCAATTATCCTTCTCCTATCTCAATACCATCTTGATCGGCCCAAATATTGTTGCTGGAGGCACTCCATTTTGCATCTACTGAAAAGGCTTCCGATGAAAAGAACCATACATGCTTACCTTCAGCCAAAAACGAAAACTTGATGGGGATGTGGATGCAAGCACCATCAACTACAGTGGCATAAAGTGTGTACTCAGACTTTTCATACACGTTGCAAATAACGGTTGATACTCCCTCCTTACCATGTCTACATTGGGAAGAAACAACAAACGATACAGTCCCAAATAAATGCCCTCACGAATAATGTTCATTGCATCCACAGGATGATTATTCCCCGCTCGATTAATCACATAATACTCACCATGTCCTTCATACTGTAAAGTGACATAAACACATGAATCCCTTAATTGAGAAACTTCCGAGATTTGCAACTGGTTATCGTTACAAGCTACATCAATACTCAGCAAAAACGAAACTTACAACACAAATCTTGGCGAATTAGATAATTTAACAACACTGGAGTAGAGATGTCATCACACTCAGCAACAATGGCAACATACGGCGATGATGACAGAACTGTTTGATCAAAATACATAATGTAGCTCTCATTTGCGTCGACAGTATAGAGGTATTGTGCCTTTTGTTGGGCTTGCTGTACAGACAAAGAAGAGGAACTATGCTGAAAAGAGAACATTCGGCACTGCGACTGACTTTGCATATGTCCTTTGATCGCTTCTCCAATAATTTCATCAACAAAGATGTGTGGAGTCGCTAGTAGTGATCTCAGACAAAACACTATTACAGGCCTCAACAATAATCTGAACCAAAAGAAAAAATCCAAAAGACAATGCCAGTCTCATCGCAACTTGTCTTTGATTAATCCTGTTGCGCCCGAATTCGGAGCCCAAAACTTTGTTTTTAGGTAACAAACAGATAAAAACGACAACTATGCAAGGTTCATTAGCTCTCGTAAGAGTTCTTCATCCTCTTTTTTCACAAACCGACCTTTAACGCGCAAGCGGGAATCAGCAAAGTTCTTACGTACATCATATTTCACTTTCTTTGTCCATACTCGCTGTTTTCTCTTTTCGAAAAACCGCTGTACCCGCTTCTTCCGAGCTTCAGGAGAGTAGATGCCTATGAATTTCTTCTGAGACTCCAATTGTGGGCTGGTAGGAGACAGTCCTACACTCTGGAGTCGTCGTTCTACATTTCATACGAACAATCGATGCTACCCTCTGAATTACTTTCAGCAGAAAGAGTAAGAGTGCTTGTATCCATATAACCACCCGAATTCATCTGTGTACCTTCAGTGACAGCCATGGACATACCGATCGGATCCAATTGTTGTGTGATATCCATAGAATCAGGCGGAATGGAATGAGAAGATTCTAGCGATTAAGCTAACGAAACAACCATACGAAATGGGTACGAATGTTCATTTTGTTGCGTCAGTATAAAATCACGATTCCCCTTGAAATAAGGATTCCGAAAAGGAGTTACATCATATCCATCATTCGATTCAAAACTACCAAAAGAATGGGAATATGTTTCCGTAGCCGATTTGGGATCTGGCATCGAAGCCGAATCATATCCACCAAAATCAACTGATGCCCGACTCCGTTTGTCTATGTTCAAATAAGTCCCTATGATTACTGTAGGTGATGTGGTCTGGAGGAATGTCATCAAGTAACAGCTCGTCTGGCATCCGATCCTCGGGCAAATCTATTCCCATCTCATATCCATTGTTAAAAACGAAGAGAGAAGAATCACCACTCTACAATAACACCCCATTTCCAACCAGAACCTCTTCGGATAATGGATTTAAAGACAATGAGTTCAATCCATAATCTGAACTCATATCTAGAAAGGCAAACTCTGATTTCTTTTGAAGATAACCGCTCCGAACAAGATCTATAGAGGAACACAACCAATGAACCTAATACCGAGTAATTTTGTCTCATTTCCACTTTCAAACTCTACAAATGCTTGTTCCACAAGAGGATCCTGACAAAGAATCAGATCCTACAGTATCACCGACAGAGTTCTTGTATACTTTCATGGAGTTTTTATCTTCGTTCGATATTTTTCCCGTTTCAAACAGAATCGAAGCGCTCCGTAGTCTTCCACTAACACTGACAGATCGGTTTCTACGAAATGAGATTAAAGAGTTTCTTGTACCTCTTTGCCTTCGCAGAAATACCTTCAGGATTCCTAGAGAGTTAATTCGAAAACAGATATTGCGAACGGCGCTGACTGTGTATTCTCCGAGAAATCCATTTCACCTTCAATACCGAATCAAGAATCGAACTGGATTCTAGCTCAAAGCTTCAATTGTGCTATCAATTGGCATACCATGATTATCAAGGATACAAATCACTGAACATACGACGAATTCAAAAAAACAAAATCACCGTAAAATCAAACAGTATTACACCTTTATATCCTTTAGAAGGGTCTGGTATAATTCCGAGTCCAATTCTTGATACAAGCTTAAGATGTTTGCTGACATTGTCTGAATACTCTCACTAGTACTTTGCAACCCATCATAGAGAGATTTAAAAATGAGAGGAAGGATCACCCGACGATTCGGTTCATTTTCCACGGTAATCGTGTAAAAAGTCTGACTGTTCCAGAGATAGAGGGCCTTCTCTCCAATCTAGAGTTAATTCTTCATACAATGCCAACCATGATGTTGGTACTCGCAATGCATTTCCCAATACGCTTAAACAGTGGTTCTCGATACGGAATGATGTCTTCGGGTTTTACCAACTCTAGAAGGTCCTCCAGTTCCGACAGGAACCAGGTCTCTTTGGAGGTGTTCCCATAGGGCCAGTACTTCAAAAGACTGCGGATAATCTAAACATGAAGCACCAGCAGAGAGACCACAGGACAACTGAGAGAGGGATCCTTTGCCACATACAGCGTCATGCAATACGAGAGCTGGATACTATAGTTCTCATAGAATCGGGTTTTGTGAAGAGGGATTAGAGAGCGTTCTAGTGATTGTTTGTGTTCAGGTCGAATTGGGACAGTGAATCCATTAATGATTGAAGCTAAGATCTCAAGAAGTTCAGCAATTCCATTGTGTTCCTTCTTCTCGTAAAGGAACTGATAGAACACATAGTTGATGGTCTTACGAATCGTTACACGACGATTCGTAAGCTTGCCATAGATACGATGTGTCACCGTCTTCAAACACTCCCGCTCACGTTGATCGAGAGAGTCAAAGAGAGCAATCAAATGACGCAAGAAATCGTCATCAATCAGACGCTTGCGGAGATTATTGTCGATCTGAGGAGACAATACCAAGTGGATTAGAAGCTCATATACGAGCGAGATATGAGGCCATTCCGGATCCGTGAAGACTTCACTATCATCATCATCATCTCCACCGGTATGGACCAGATTGCTTGCATCAGGAAGAGAACGGAACAAGTTTTGACCAATCATATTCAATGTATCTTGGAGACACTTGGGGTCATTAAATAACGAGCTAGAAATCATCTTCTAGAACAAGTCTCACCCCATTGACTCAGAAGCGTCCATAAGTTCGAGTAGTGTGTTCCGTTTCATATCACGCGCTGCTTCCTCACCACTGTGCTGGAAGTCAAATCGAATCCCACACAATAGCAACTTCTTCCACAGCAAGGCACGACGTTGGGGAGCCAAAGCATCTTCCGATGAACTAAAAACCTTATCGGTACCTTTCAATTTCGGCAAATGAACCAATATCTGTCTCTCCTCTGAAGAATTGGAGTAATAGAAAGATGCTAAACTGAGAGTGGAAAAACAACCCTACAGCAGAAACGGTTTTGTAAGGTACAACGACAGAGCATGCTGAACCACTCCTGGGTGACTTCCTCACTCTCGGAGTAGAAGCAGTAGCGTTTCTTGTCAGGATGTTCCTGAATTTCTTTCTCTGTCATTGTTCGTTTGTCGGACACTCCCGGCTAAAGATCACATTCAACATCCAATAGCGACAACTAGAACTATTTCAAGTCCATACATTTTGCGAAGACATATATTCATTGTGCGCACAACAGCCCCCTATAGAAATTAGCCCCTTCGCCCAAACAACGAAACCTACCAAAATGTTAAGTACAACCTCTTTCCCCTTATCTTTTTGATTGCTCCCGTATATGAACAAATTGCCACTCAACACCTACGAGTAAGAAAGCTCCTCAATGGTAGAAACGCAAAAGAACTTCTTTAGGGACTTCTTCTCTTCTTGATGAAGATATAGGTAGCCTTCTTTATCATTTGCAATAGCTGCTGCTTTGTTTTCGTTTGCCATCCAGTTTTACAGTTCCTGCACAAATCGGACAACGAGAACTATGAAACGCTTTAGAGACGATAGAAGAAGGAAACGGATGGAAAAGGAGCTTCCTAAATGATATCCTGAGTCCTAACGCCGAAGGGATATCCGTTTTCTATTGTAAAATTCCCGCGATTCTTGTTTCTTGGTCCCATCTTCCTCAAATTTGCGTCATACAATAGAGCAAATGCAAGCAATTGCGAGAACTTTCAACCGAGCACCTGTGAGAAGATCGGTGAGTAGGACACTTCTCCTTACACTCAAATCCTAGCGACTGTTGTGAAGAGACTCAACTCGAGTGCCAACGACTTTGTCCCACCTCATGTAAATCCTATGCACAAGGCTGTTGGTACTGCTATGGAGTGCACGATGTGGCTGTGGATCTTCTGGAGAGCGAAGCATGACTGGAGAGAATTCCTTGTAGGAAGTGTTGGAGTTGTTTTATTACCTCTAGGGACTCCAGCACCCTTGGGAGGAAGAGCATTGAATAGTGTAATGATTACGTTTGTTTTGGAATGTTTGTTAGTAAAGGAGAAATGTGGGAGGGAATGTGATGGCAATTGATTCCCATTTCTCGTTAGGGATATAAGAATCTGTCATTAATTAATTGCTTTCATTCATCCAAGATGATTGATAAAACGAAGAACACTACTTGTCAGTGTTTGACAAAGAGTTTGACAAGTAGCATATTCTTTTCTATTTGTCATCTCCAATGAATGCTGTAATGGATCCGGTTGAGCATTGTTCTGAATCATCTCTCCTTTCCGATGTAAGCTAGTTGATATCTATTCATCCTAGTCTCCTTCGGATTCTCCCTTGCTGGATGTTTTTGGATCAGAGTTAGTCAAGGAAAATGACCGTAGACGTCAGAATCCTTCGATGGGAGGGATATATTCTTTTTGTGATGGTACAACTATGGACTTTCTAGTCATCTAGACCCACTGTCTTCGTTGACGAGTGAGGAGTCGTCCTTCTTTGAGAATGTTCACAAACCATCAGGAGCAGTTCTAAAGGGATTTGGAAACTATTGTGAGGAACCTTACAAGGTGGCGTCAGGCTTTCATCACTCTTCTTCTGATTATCTGTATCAGGATGGTTTATTCTCGAACCGTGCTTATTGTTGTATGTCGTATCCATATCGTCGTTCTCTTGATTTGGATCAGGACCATCTCGTCCATGGAAATCGTTTTATGAGTGAAAATGATTTACAACATTATGGTTGTCCTTGTTGCAGAGGTACCCGAGAATATATTAGTGACAGAGATCTGTTATTTGATAGAGACTCTGATTCTTTCTATTTGCCTTCGTATCAACGATATTTCCGTAGCTATTCGAACGTTCAAGATCAAGATGATTATCCTTTATGTAGGACGGCTATGCGTTATGTTACGGCTGATGATGTCTTGTTAAAGAGTCATCAGCCTTATTTGAGTGGGTTTGCACCTAGTGAAGTTGTGGAGTGTTGTGAAAATGAAGGGAAAATGAGTAAAAGGAAGACAGATGGTCCCGATTCCGATAGTTCCAATCGTGGGAATTCAACCTCTGGAAGTTTCAGTCTTTGTAATTCGGACACCTCAAATTCGGACAGTTCCACCTCAGGAAAATCCTCTCACTCCACACCACATTCTCTGTCGGATGTGTCTCTCCCGAAATCAGAAAACACTCAGCACAACTCAGTTCAAGCATCTACAGAAGTCAAGAAACTTCCATCATTTATCCCTGTCGGACGTAATCGTATGAAGAAAGGTCCGAAGAAATACTACCACTTGAGTAATGAGAAACCAGGAAATCCAGATGAAATCGACCCTGTAAACTTGAGAGACAAGGTTTATCAGTAGACGATCAATCCTCGTGTTTTCTCAGGAAAGAAGCCGAAGAAGAATATGGACTATTCACGGTTCATTATTGATATCTCGAAGGTTCGATCAGGAGAAGAATCCCGTCTCACTCTGATGTTAAAGAACATTCCGAATGGGTACATTTTCATAGAGAAACTGATATACAGATTTACTCAAGAGTTGATGCTTAGAATATTGGACACGATTGTGCCCAACAAGTATGATTTCTTCTACATGCCAGTGGATTTCAAGACCAATTGTAATTTGGGGTTTGGATATGTATCTATGGTTGATAATGCGAGTGTTGTGAAACTCTACGATTCAGTAGGTCTGTGAAGTGGGAGTGATGACTAGCTCAACAGAAAGCGCTGGCCGAATACACCAAGTTCGAAGATATGTGAAGTTGTTTTTGCTCGTATGCAAGTAGGGTTCGAAGGAAGAGTTAATGGTAGGGAAGAAATGATATGCAACGATTATGTCAGGATTGGGCAATCATGCAACTTCCTGATAAGTATAAACCCGTTTTCTTCGAAAAATCAATTGTGAAGCAAAACGGAATTGAAGTAACTGTGATGAAACGAATCACAAAGAATTAAGTATTTGTTGTTGTATCGGATGCATTTTGGATCCAAGTTCAGTAATTGTTTTGCTAGTGTTTCTTGGATCAATGAGCACATACAAGAAAGTGAGGTGGTACCACTCGTACAAAGGGAATGACTCGATTATGGGTTCCTACTGCACCGAATTACTCGATGGAAGTCTCTTAATCGCTCAGGCAGTCCAAGACGGGATTGAATATATTCTATGGAAAGGAGACAATCGAAAAGAAATTATGGTACCCATTCAAGGTACATGATTCTGAGAAAGGTGATTCTCGTAGATAGTATTCGGTACTGTATTGGAATCAATGGATTTCGAATGAGTACTACTGTAAGATTTGGAAATGATTAACATTAAGGAAACACTCATTCTATTGATGAAAGAGAAATCAATCCTCCGGAAAGGCAATACTGAGTGCAGCATTGTTATTATTTCCTTCCATTCCGGCTATGGTATGTGTAGATCCCAAATACTAAATAGATATCACAAAGGAAAGTGTAGTCTTTCCTAAGTCGCGCTGTGCACTCGATTTCATTCCTACTTGTATGAAGATTATCGATGTTCCTCCTGTGGATTCAAAAGTCGTTTATAGGCAACATTAATTATCTGTAGTTCCTGTTTTTGGGAAAACCAAATGGAACGGCAGCTGTGTACTTGTATCAAAACGAAGCAGCGACAGTCGTAGTTGAAGCGTTATATAACGAGTAGAACCGAAGATTGGTGATGTCAAAAGCCTTTGTTGATTTCTTCCCGCATGCGAAATCCCCTTTACTCTCCGTTGATCTGTGTAATATCAATCCATATCATCGTTTGTGGGCATTTGGTTATGGTAATGGTCTCGTCTGTGTATATAATGTATTTGGTGTATCTCTCATGGAGAAGTTGAAGGCAAAACCAATCGTGTAGGAATGACGGTATTAAATAATTCAAGACGTGAGTATGGCCCTCTTCTCGATGGCAATTCCATCACCAAAGAAGATCGAAAGAGTCAAAAACTGGTGTTGGCTGCTTATTTGTCCTCTCCAGTATATGAAGTTCGGTTGCTTCTTCCTTTTGGAATTCCTGAAGATGATGTGAAGCTACGAGTGGATCTGTTAGCAACTTGCTATGATCAAGCCTTACTCCAATACAAAGATATTTTGATGAATGGACTGATGAATGCAACTCCTTGTTGTGATATGAAGGAAGTATCCTGTGTAAATTGTGTGGAAGTGGTCAAGAAGACAACCCACTCGAAGTTGGAGTTGCATCAACTCATGATTGGAGACTATGCCAATAAGGTTCATATATACAATTTCATAGAAGTGGATGATCCTGTGGGATATCGTCTGAAGAAGGATGGGATGCTGGTATTGAACGATTGTATCTATATGATTCATCAACTGAAGGATGGATTGATTGTGATCACTCGAAGAGGGATCTATGTATATTCATGGTTTTGTTACAAACACAAGACGCAAGAGCAAAAGACAACATCTCCAGAGTATAATCGACAGATCCTGAGATTAACGTATTGCTCGAAGGAGATATATCAATGCAATACGACAAACGCTTCACCACATCATCACATAACTGCTTTGCCTGACCTCTACGGAACACTGAGATGCCTTCCAAGTGATTTGCTGCCACTGCAAGGATCTTCGTTGATTCTGAGTAACTAATATCAGCATGAGGAACAGCCGATGTAGTGACTGGCTTCCGTAATGTATACTGCATGAGAGAGTGTATGTTAAGTGACCAACAAGAGGAGTAAAAAGGATATGGTTGAGAGATTTCGGAAGTCAAACTCTCGAACGATGCCATCAGTTGAGCAGCAGAAAAGTGTGGCTGAGCCATCGGCTGGCGTATTCACCACCAACTGCAGTCCAGAGATGGGTTCACTACTCACACGGCCCTCAGACGCCACCTTACCAGATCGAGCATCAAAGAGACGAACACAGCCATCCATTCCACCACAGAAGATGCCTGCTCCTGTCGGAATATACTCAATACAATTAATTCGTGTCGATGTTCCTAGAGCTGATGCTTCCAAACTGATCTTCCCAGAGGCCATATCCCAGAGTGTCATTGGTACGGATGCACCTACTGTGGCTGCTGCATATCCGTTCATTTGAGGCGAAAAGGCCACATCCACAATCGCTGAAGCTGTATCCACTGTCATTTCTCTCAATACACTGCTAGTCATCACATTGAAGATTCCTAGACCTCCTCCTTGGAGTCCGTATAGCAGTAACTCTGTAGGAGCTGATGCTGAGGGATAACTCCAGTCTAGAGCCAATATCTCATTTCCACAACCATAAGAAGAGAATAGTTTGGATGTCATCATGTCTCCATCATAATCATAGACTAATAACACCCCTTCACCGCCTCCTGCTGCAAAATGACGTCCATTTCGTGACCATTGACACCCTAAATGTGAATCATTCCATTCGAGTTCACGATTAACACTCTCCGAAAACACACCCACTTCTTCCATTTTTACTGCACTCATCGTAACTGGATTCGAAGTCTCTTCTTCCAGAGTTTCAGATACTACACGATTGAACAAAGGACCCACCTCCACAGTCTCTTTCGTATCTACTGGAGTTAGAGGGGAACAAAATCCAAACTCAATGGACTCTCCTGATACTGATTGATTGGTACGTCCCGTAACAGTTCAATCAGCTCCGCTTGCAGTATGTCTCTATGATCAGATGAGATTTATGATTGTACCCTTTGCTTTTTGTCACACAGTCGTTCACTTTGCTCAATGTCTGAATGACACTCTACACATGAAACAATCTTTCTGTGACTACTGCTGCCAATTCATGAGCACGCAAACACTCTTCACGGTACAAGGTGATCTCGCTTGTACAAGCTCTGATCTGGGCTTGACTACGCTGACGCTCTGTTTTGAAGATGCTAATTCCAAGGAGAGATGGAGGAGAGAGATTCTGGAAGATTGCACGGAGGAAGTTCACCAGCGATGTCTTCAGCGATTCTTCCCACGATTCCGAAAAGTATTGCATAAAATAGCTATCCTGCTCAGGGTTGCGAAGGAAAGGAAGTGAACACCATCGTCTCCAATCATCATTCTTCTCGCTTTCTCGCGATGATGACAGAACATCAGAACAATAATTCGAGAAGAAATTCGTGACCTATTCATTAACAACAGCAACAAGGATTACCTCTTCAGTCTTACCTCGCTTCATTGACGTTACAACATAGAGCTTTCTTAGTGAATTCCAGAAAGTATCGACCGACTCGATATAACTCGCATCAAGTAAACAAAAGAAGCGAGAATTCAGGAAACTCCACATATCATTGAATCCAGCATAATCACCACTATAGATAAGAAAAAGATAAAGGGAGTTACTCGTGAATAAGGTCGAAAAGATTCGACACAATCTTATCGACATTGAATCCTTTCGTTCGATCATGTTCTCTATCTTCCTCAAAGGATTTGAATGTCTAGATATAATTGTCTCCAAATCAGATAACAAACCTTTGTAAACCCGCGGAAGAGAAGATATTCACATACCATATCATCTACTTGATTTAAATTCTCCATTTTCTTTCAATTTAGCAAAAAACACATTGATTATGAAATCGACACTCTTTTTGTCAAGTTCAATGACAGAAAAACTAATTCACATTACTTTGTTCATAAGAGCGATATTTATTATGAGTAGTCAAGGAAAGATAGCCTACCAATATCTCAACTTCCCTCCATTCTTTACGTAAGAACATGACATGACTGACACTTCAGTTTACAACCTTGCTCAGAGACACGACAGAAACAGTTTAGCATGTGGATAAAGTATGTTCTGGATTATTGCAAGGAAAAGTCGATTTCTGAAGTGTATATAGACAGTTTTCCTCTATTTGAGAATCGGAATATAGGACGTGGACTCTTGAATTCTCTTTCATGACTAGGATCTCTTACTTCTGAGATGCGTCTTTCTATAATGGATCAACTGTGTCAACAAGGATACAGCCATATGGAACGACAGGGAGTATATACAATGATTGAGAAGAGTGTTAAGGATTGGGCCTATACTATCTACTATTGGGTAGAATTGTATCATTTGGGTGACTGTCAGATGATTGACAATGGCTACCGGATGGAAGTGATGGATTTAGAAGAAATACGCACAGGTGACCGTGTTTGCCATGAATGTAGTTCCATGAAACTTTTGTTTATATAGCTTTTTACAATATGCGAGAAAGCATTTTTAGAGATTGTATTGAGATTCTGGTCAAGGATGGAAAAGTACTGGAGATTATTCTGATAGAATGTAGGCTCAGCGCATAACAGACGAATCAGTTCGGTTTTTGTAAGTTGTTTGTTCATACAATTGGGATCCCCAATTTTAAGCGATTTATAGGAACGAATTCATTTGTCATTGTTTATTGATTAGTAACAATGGCTAAGGGAAAAGGAAAGGGACATGGAGATGACGACTCTGGAAATTGTTGTTGTTGTCTGTGCTTGTGCATTTTGCTTCCACCGATTTTGGTGGCAGTTGGAGTTTTCTTATTTGCTGCGAATAATACACGTGTAGAGCGTATTAACGAGTATGAAACGAAGATGTGGAATAAGTGTTAGGTATAATACCCGAGCCGAACAATGGGTTAACGAGGGTATTACGACATTTGCAAACAAATCTTTCACTATCTCGGGTATTCCACTAGAAGCTGTCACTACTCATAGTGGCTATAACTATCCAGTTCGTGATACCTGTTCTAAGAAGGGTGACCCAGCGGAGAAATGCCTCTATACTGAAGCTTATTACTATACTACCATGACTCGTTTCACTGGTGATCGTTTTCATGCTAAGCTCGCATCTAATGGTGTATCGATTGTTGATCAGGATTTCGATGGAGCTATTTACAAGTTCTATTCTGCTAGTGATCTTGGCTGCACAAAGGATACTTCCAAGTGTTCCAGTAAGTGTTCCAGAAAGGGAGGAGTATGGGACCGTTACAGTCGTCAGTGTACTGTTACACTGTATCTGAATGAGGTGTGTTATCGTGTAGCACATAAGGAGAAGATGTGGGTATTGGATTCTCCTCCGTAAGTATATTACAAATTCCTAATCTCTAGAACCTGGCCCTTGAGTGGGGATGGATCTGGTTGTTACTATAATAACGATTATCAACCTGCTGTCTATTCTAAGTATAAACAGTTGGATATCGTAGTAACAGTCCGTTACTACATGGATTCTTTCATCTCTGCTGATGAAATGACGGAAGGTTGTAGTTCTGCCACAATTTCCTCATCTTCTTGTTTTGGATTATCTCGTTCCGAGCAGAATATGACTGCAACTATCATTGTTCTAATTGGTATTGGGTTGCTTGCGCTTGAGGTTGGACTGTTTGTCTTCTCATGTCTTTGTTGCCGCGACACTGTCAAGAGTACTCTAAATCATAAGAAGAAGAATGGTTTGTTGGATAACGAAGATCGACCAAATTCTTCTGAGCCTAGTTATGTTCCTACTGCTCAGGCAGCTTATGATCCGTCTCAACCTAGTTATGTTCCTGCTACCCAACCTAGTTATGTTCCTGGTACTCAGCCTGTTTATGTTTCTGCTCAACAAACTCAGAATACTCCTCAGCCTGTTTATATTCCTGCTCAACAAACTCAGAATACTCCTCAGCAAACCTATAATACTCCTGCTGCCCAGCCAGCTTACAATGCTCCTTACCAGGTATCCTACATGCCCAACTACAATTCTTCCAACTATTAAGTGTGAGGTAATAGTTGTTGCCGAGTTGTTTGTAACAGTAATTGACAGTAATACTAGATCGTTCAATGTCAACAAACATTGTATATAATACATAAAGTTACATTTGAGCTGCATACTGCTTCATCAAATGATCCAGCTCGTTCATTTCCCCTCGTAACTCCTCATTGGCCTTCTCCAATTTCTGGATCTCCAGGTACTGACGTCTAACAACTGAGACTAAATCCTCTTCTTGGATCTGCTTGTCGTGATAAATGTCATCTGGATCTACAAGAATTTGAGGTTCATTCCGAAACTACGAATAACGCAATACCTTAACATTTACTTGCTCATTATCACAGAATTCTTCCTCCTCTTCACTTCCTACATCATCCCACTTCCCACTCTTTCGATTAATCAGTTCTCCATACAAATAATCCTAGTTTCAATGAATCATCCCAATGAATCCCTACTTCATTAGTAGGAGTTGGACCCTTTGTTAGAGAAGTATAATCTCCAGACTGTTCGGCTGCATTTACTTGCAACTTTCGTTCTAACAGTTCGCGACGGAGTTGTTTTCGATTGCTTTCTCGTCGCAACTGTTCACGTTCTTCTGGAGTCAAATCCTTATAAGGGATCCACTTCTTGTTTTTCCGGAATCGTTTCTTCTTCTTTCCACCCTTTTGAGTCATCAACAAACAAATGAATTCTATTTTACAAATTGCAGGCAATTCCAATGACACCAGCTGCAATCGGATAACCCACATTCCCATTTATATGACTCTGTTTGGTCGTTCCCTTCCATGTTACCCAACACACACAAATACCTTTCCGAGATCATCTTCCTTCTCATAAATCACTACAGAACGACCGATAACAGAATATGGACCAATCACTTGAACATGGGTGTCCTCCAAATGGAGTTTCGCATCCGACCCATCAGACTCGATATTTCCTAGACTTCCGACATGTCTGTCATCACTATCTGGTGGACCGTGTTGTTTTCCCATTGGATTGTAGTGAGGTCCTATTTTTAAAGAATCCCAACGACAACTACCGAGTCTTTGAAAGCCATTTGACAAATCTCCAAAGACATTGATGCTGATACCATGTTTTCCCTAGAAATGACTCCAAGGCTCAATACTCACTTGAGGAAGACCCTTAATATTTGCATCAATAATTGTTGTGGCAAAAGCGGATGCCTACGAGATAGCGACTTATTGAATGAAATACCTGCGAGAAGGTCACAGTACCATAGATACCATCACCCTGAATATAACTAATCACTTTTGCCATTGCGATTAACAATTACTGAGATCAATGTCTTGAATACTCGCAATCGTGTTCTCTCTATTCATTCTATGTGGAGGATGTATTATCCCTCTTGTCCCCAACTGGAAGGATATACTTCATTCTTGTCATTTTTGTTTTCTCTATGTCCTACTTGAGTTTCTATAGCCCTCTTCTTCGTGAACTGGGTCAAGGTTCTGTTCATCTCGCACGTACCATGCCTGTATGGGGTTCAGATGTGTTTTTTCATGGGAATTTGCATGATTTCTGGGGAAGAAGAGTGGATCATGGGTTTGGGGATGCCGATATCCATGAGACATTATCAACGATTCAAATCACTGCAGACCTTCCTGGAGTCAAAAGAGCAGATATCCAAGTCCATTGCAATGGTGATGTACTTTCCATCTCAGGCAAACGTCAAGAGATTCAAACTCTTACAGATGATGTATATAATAGTGTTGAAAGAGCCTTTGGGTCCGTCTGTAAACATATCCGACTTCCACATAATGTGGATGTATCAAAGATTACAGCTCGCTACACTGATGGAGTACTGAGTGTCGATATACCAAAACCTATTCCTTCAACTGAACCAGGAAGAGAAGTGTCAATTCCCGTCTTGTACAATGTTTGTTGAACGAATATAACCTGTTGTACTAGCAACACTTCAATCTACATCTAAACCAATCTTTGTTTACCAATGTCAACAAAGGCTCGTAAGCGGATTCTCTCTGATTACAAGTACTATTCCAAGAACAAACCAAACGGGATTACTTGTCGCATTCACGAAGACAACATGCTTATTTGGGATGCTTGTATTATTGGGTAGGGAGTGCACAACAAATTCGTCATTCATTTAGGCCCGAAGATACTCCCTGGGAGGGTGGGACGTTTTTTCTCCGAATCGAGTTCTCTGAACAGTATCCTGAAGTCGTACCGAGCATTAAGTTTGTAAATCATCTGTTTCATCCCAATAGTAAATCTGGGCGTTGATGATGACACCTAGTTTATAACGACGGTAAAATCTGTCTCGATATTCTCCAGAATCGATGGACTCCACAGTATAATATCGTTCATGTTCTGTTATCAATTCAAGTAGTTGTTTTTGTTCGAATTGATTTTTCAGAGTCTTTTAAATGATCCTAATCCATCCAGTCCCGCTAATCAAGCAGCTTCACGAGTGTATAGTACTGATAAAGCCTTGTATTCGATAATTTGAATGTGGTTCATCCATAGATATAACAAGACGGTCCGAGAGTGTGTCCAACGGAGTTGGTTGTGTGATTCCTCCCTTCCTGAGTTCTTTCATGAAGAGATTCACTCATAATTTGCTTTTCATACTCCTTGTTTGTTTTGTTACTTCCTTTTCGTGTTTTGTTGTCTGATGTTCGAATATCTCTCCCAATTTGATAACCAACTATTCTCCATTGCCTATTCGAGGAGGTTTCAGTAATTGAACACTCCATTACAATCAGAAATGTTCAGTCGTGTTAGCCGATCTCTCTTCCAGAGTCCTTCCAAGAGTATGGTGTTTGGAATGTTCTTTTGTTTTTGTTCCCTGATTTGTAGGACGTGGAATCGTTTCTTTGGAACAAGGTATACTGTTGTAGGTTTCTGTAAGAGTTGATAATGTGTAGGAAGCGCCTCCAAAACCATTTCCTGAAGGGATGGCCGATTCTGTTAAGAGTTGGGCTATTGGTACTCTTAATCAACAGCGTAATTTGCTTAGCCGTGCTGTAACACTTTGTATGAATATAAACGTCAGTTCTAATAGGTAGTGGAATCCTCTCTACCAAGTCATGTTGAACAGGCTGAAATGCTTCTTGATTACGTCCTCTCCGTAAGGAGAATGGAGAATGAGCGTGATCATCCTCATGAGTTTGTGCCTGGTTCTTTCCGACTAGGTATTGCTGGTCCTCCAGGTGCTGGAAAAAGTACATTCTGCGAAGCTCTTGGTTGTATGTTGACAAAGCAGGGTCATCGTGTTGCTGTTCTTGCTATCGATCCTTCTTCCACTCTCTCGGGAGGTTCTCTTCTTGGAGATAAAACTCGTATGCTTAAACTATCTTATGACCCCAATGCTTTCGTTCGTCCCTCTCCCTCCAATTGCTCTCTGGGAGGAGTGGCCGAACATACGAGTGATCTGGTTGTGTTGTGTGAGGCAGCTGGATATGATATTGTAATTGTGGAAACGGTGGGTCTGGGCCAATCCGAAGTTATGATTGACGATATGGTGGACATGGTGATGTTGCTAATGCCTCCTGCTATGGGTGATGAGCTTCAGGGTGTGAAGAAGGGTATCATGGAACATGCAGATGTGATTGTGATTAATAAGGCTGATGGTCCCTTGGCATCGTAGTAGCTGAGATAAGTCTTTGATGGTATAGAGTGGCTGCACGGTCAGAAGCGGAGAATCGCCGTGCTGTGCAATTGCAGCGACCCAAAGCTCCGTTCTGGAAGTGTCAGGTGACGCGATGCTCGGCTCTTCAGCAGACTCGAATCAAGGATGTGTGGGATATTTGTGCCAAGTTCAATAAGGAGGCTTTGGCTTGTGGAAGTGTAAGAGAGAGGGGAAAAGATCATGGATAGCTGGAACAACGTCGTATTCACCAGAACAGTACTGCTATGTGGAGTCAGCTTATTACTCAAGTGGCTGCTTCCTGTAAGCGGAATCCAGAGGTCATCAAAAAGGCAAAGGAATTGGATGCTGTGATGAAGAATGGTGGTATGACTCATCGTCGTGCTGGACGTGAGCTGATGGATGTATTTGTAAAGGACGAATACTCCCGTATAACGGAATAAAAAGGTTGATTTCTTGTTTCCTTGATAATCATGAATCACTGAACATTTTCATTTTCATTCTCTTTCAACTACAATGAAATATCTGATTCTATTGGCTCTTTTGTGTCTAACACTGACACAGGATGTTGACAGTGACGGAATCTTGATACTGAATGACAAGAACTTCCATTCGACGATTCATGACAATAAAAACTTGTTTCTTTTCTTCCACTCTTCTGTATAATCGATTTGTTGGGTTTACAACTAGTGGGATTCTCGTTCAAAGGCCTTCGAATATGAATGGCGACGAGTCGCGCGAGCTGTAAAGCGGGAAGAGATTCCTGTTGTTTTGGCAAAGGTACGGAGTTGTTCTTGCTGATGATTCAGATTAATCTCCCTGTTAATCGTCCTATTGCCGAGATTTATCACATTCATACATACCCATCTCTCCATTTATTTATTAACGGAGATGATGAGCACTATAATGATGTTCTGAATGTCGAGTAGATCTTAATTGATTCATTAATTGTAGTGATATCATATTTTATTTGAAGAAGAAGCTGGTAGAGAAGATTGTGACAATCACCAAAGAGGAAGAAATCAAGCCTCATTTAGGACATGATCGACCTGTAGTCGTTGGCCATTTCAAGACAAACAAGAACCTGAAGTATAAGTACTTCTCAGAGGTGATTAACCAAATTGACGAGGTGGACGCAATGTGTTCATTTGGTGATGCAGAGGTGGAGGAACCAATGGATTCATTTACTGTGTATAATGCCAATGGACGTCCTTTTAGATATAAGGGAAGTAGTCATTTTCCTAATTCTCTGATGTGTAGAATGGGAAAAGGATCCTGTGAAAGCCTTTATCATGGTTCATTCACTTCCATTGATCGTTCCCTATCAGACCCGTTGGAATCGCTTCATGTTTTCTTCAAGTCATGGAATTAAGAAGCAGTTGGTGTATATGTCGGTAAATAGTGAGCCCCGTCAGAATCCTGTGCTTCGATCGATTTTGGAAGATGTTGCATTGAAGCATCAAGGATCTGTTTTTGTGGTTGATATGGATCCAGAGACCAACGGAATGATGCAGTACTTCGGATTTGACTATGATCAACTTCCCATATTGTTCTTTGTGGATATGGAGAATCCTTCTTGGAAGAAGTATGTGTATCATGGAGAGATCGAAGCGGGAGGGATTAATCATTTTTACACTGATGCAATGATGGGTAATTTGTATCCTTATTACAAATCAGAACCTATTTATGAGCATTTGGATGGATTTGTGAAGGTGATTGTTAGTAAGGATTTTGATGATGTTGCTTATGATCCTTATAAAAATGTTCTTGTTGAGTATGTGGTACCTGTAATGATTGGAGGAGTGTTTGATATATAGGGATGTCGTATGTGTGATCGTGTGGCTGATGATTACCAGCGTTTGGCTGAAACTTATATCAATACAGATGATGTGGTGATTGCTCGTGTGGATACTAGCAAGAATGATATTCATGACTTTGTGTTTGGAGAGTTTCCTACTTTCATTCTATATAAGGCTGGAGGTGATGGTGAGAAGAGTGTTGTATTCTCTGGAGAACAGATGGATTATCCGGTAAGGATGGAGAGAGTGAGTGATCAATAGCGATTGAAGAAGTTCGTTGATGATTTCAAGACAATTGCTCCTAAGCGTCCTAAGAGTATTGATATGGGTGCAAAGGAGGAGGAAGAGGTGAAGGTGGAAGAGGAGAAAGTGGAAGAAGTGAAGGAAGAGAAGGAAGAGGTGAAGTTGGAGAAGAAGATGGAAGAAGTGAAGGAAGAGAAGGAAGAGGTGAAGTTGGAGGAGAAGAAGATGGAAACAGTAGAAGTCTCTAATGAAGAGGTTCCTACTGATGAGAGTTCCAATGACAAAGAATCTGCCAAAGAGACACCTGTTGATATTACTGAGGTTGAAAACATTGAAGAAGAACTGTACTCTTGTTTGTTACATCATTCTTCTCACACATATTTTATCTTCATTATGGATACTTCAGATGATAAGAATAACAGTCAACATACTTCAGGTACAGAATACTGCTGGGTTATGTCATTCCTAGATTTGGACTCTGAATCATCATACAGTGATGAAGACAAGAGCGAAGAAATTCAAAAACAAGTAGAAGAATTAAAACAGCAACTGCAAGCCAATCCGAAAGACAAGGAAGGATATGATAAAATCATCGAACTCTATCGTTCTCTTGGAGAAATTGATGATCTTCGCGCCATTCGATTACAATACAAACAGAACTATCCTCTTTCACCAGGTTTTATCTATCTTCTCTTATTTATTCTAGAAATTTGGATTCAATGGATTTCGGATGAAATTCAACTCGTTTCAAGTGATGAGGACAAAGACAGTATCTGCCATTTGTTTCAAGCTTCCTTAAAGGACTACTACTCCATAGATTTATGGATTCATTATCTAAATTATGTAAACACATATTTACCTTCAGAAATGTCAACAACAGTGGAAGAAGCTCTTAAAAGCTGTACTGCAGACTGTATTGAAGGTCTCAGATTATGGGTTATTGTGTTGGAATGGTCAAAGACGACACAGGAACAACAAATCACAGAATCGTATTTCCTTCGCATGCTTTCGAATCCATATGAGTCTATTCAAGCTGCCTATGATCAATACAAAGAGTGGCATGAATCTATCGGTGTGGAGGTAGGGGTAAGTCACTTCCTTGATTATAGATGAACCCAACGGTAGCCTCCATCGTTGAATCCTCTCAACGTGAATATGAAAAGCGATCGGTACTGGAAATGGAGTTGGCTGCATCGTTGGAGGTGGATCACATCACCACAGCCTTTCGTCACTTTACTGAGTATGTCACATTCGAGACATCCCAACAGAAGAAATCCACATCCTCTGTCAATCGAGTAGTTTGTCTCTTTGAAAGATTTGCTCTTCGATTCAAAGATCTTGCTGATTTCTGGCATGCCTATTATAGATATGTTTCTGAATCGATCACCCTTCCTAAGAGTCTGTTAACTGTGTCATCTCGCTCTCTTCGTCATGTGAGCAATTGTGGTCCATTGTATGAAGACAGACTACTTGCTTTGGAAAGTGCAGGACGTGGAGTCAGTTCATTTGGTGAGATCATCTCTACAGCCCTATCACAATGTTTAGGGAGTTATTACGAGTATCTTCATTTTCTTTTGATGGCTTTGGCTGCATACCGTCATGCCTTTGAAAAGAGGGAATCGGATGCTGAAGCGGCTCTAATGTCGTTCTGTGGGAACTGTGTGGATTGGATGGTAGGAGTAATGATGGTTGTTTATGCAGAGAGAACTGAATAAGGATTGGTATGAAGGTATATATGAGCTACAGAAAGCTGTTATGATTGTTTATGTGCGATTACTCCACCAAGAGGAGTTGGCTACTCGAATATGGGAAGGGATTATGAAGTATCATATGACTGAAGCTGGGTACTGGCTAGTATTCGTTATTTTAGACTATCATCGTTAGGATTATATTCAATTTGATCGTCTCTATTGTCAAGGCATCCATACACATGATCTGTTCCGTCGAGCTTGTGCCTCATCGCTCGATCAGACAGAGTATCTGATATCTCTGTGGGAGGATTTTGAACGAACACAAGGGACCTTGGAGTCATGGAATGAGTTCCTGCGTCGATCTTCTCGCTACCGTGAAGCAGCAGCACAGAGAGAAGCAGCCCAACAGAAGCGGGATATTCCGACAGAAGAATCTCAGGCAGAACCTTCCAAACGTGTCTGTGTCACAACATCTCAAACCAAGAAGAATCTGAAGGAGAAGAAGAGAGACGCGGCTGTTCAGCGACGTACTGTCTTTGTGAACAATATCCCTTTCACTGCTACTGAGGCTGATCTACAAACACTCTTCGCTTCTTATGGATCTATTGCGAGTATTAATGTGGTGAGAAATAATCACGGGAAATCGCGAGGATTTGCTTATGTTGAATTTGAGGAAGAGCAATCAGCGAGCAATGCAATTGAACAGAATGGAAAGGAACTACAACATCGCAAATTGGAGGTGAAACTTTCTGTCCCTCAGGATGAACGAAAGATGGAGAAGAAAGAGACTCATTCTACAGTATCTGCCACTATTTATGTTAGTGGACTTCCTACAGGAGTAAGTGAATATGAATTCAGTGTGTTCTTCTCCAAAGTGGGTATGTGGGGAGAGTTCAATAGTAGTGTGGAAAAGTCATCAGTTCACGAGTGATCCGAGACAAAGTCACCAAGGTGGGAAAAGGAACGGGACTTTTACAGTTCGCTGAGGATGCATCGGTAGAGAATGCCTTGAAAATGGATGGCGAGACTTGGCAGAATCACACTATTCGTGTGCAACGATCGAAATTTGCTGTGAAATCATGGAGTGTTTGTTTATAGAGAGGTTGAACAAACACTCCAAAATCAGGTTTAATCAACATGACATGAACTTAACGGAGACGACGTGCTTCACGCTCCCACTCCAACAGGGTCAGGATGTCTCCTTCACGGATAGGTCCCTAGCCATTACAACCTACTTAAATGATTCTACCTTCACATTTCTGACAATGCTACGCTTGCTAGCATCCATAAAAGTGACACGAACCTAAGCTTCAAGAAGAGACAGAATATGGACCTGAGTAACGTTTCCAGTGTTGCCAGTTCTTCCCAGAACCTTATCAACGACGGCGTTCTTGACTTCGTTCTCCTATAACAAGATGAGCAACCATCCAGTCAAAGAGAAAAATAAATGGTTTATCATCATTTGGTACACATTGGAACAAAACCATACCATATTTTTCAAAGAATAAACCTGAATACTGGTGAAAGAGAAAAAGGAAAGAATTGGGTCTAAGGGTCATTAATGCCAATATGGCCCATCTATGTATTCACATCAAAAACGCATGATCATATTCGTGTTTAGGGAGATGGTACACTATTCATTCTTGAAATGAAATCTGAAGAAGATTACTCGTCTCATAAGGATTCTGGAAGAGTCAAGAAGAAGGAGTCCTTTAGAGATATGAATGATCAAAACAGGAATATTGCGGGCATGACATCATCGATTCTTAATGTGGCAAATCAGATTATTGGTGCAGGCATATTAACAATTCCTTATATGGTTCATGAAACTGGAGTGTATGGATCTCTGATTATGCTAATATTCTCATTTGCTTTGTCGCTGCTAAGTGCTCATTTCTTGGCGATTGCAGCTGACTATACTCATCAAGATACATACGGAGGGATTGCAACTGATTTATTCAATTCATCTCTGGCTTGGTTTTCTGATCTCGCCTTGACAGTATTCAACTTTGGGACTTCTGTATCATATTCGATCATTCTATATGATCAACTGGATGATCTACTTCATTTATGGTTTGGGATTGACGTGAATTTTTTGGCTGCCAATCACATTGTACTGTTCTAGTGTCAATAGTTATTTCTAGTGGATTACACTCCTCGAGACATTTCTGCTCTTCATTCCGTTTCTAGGAACGGAATCGTTGAATGCACTGCGATTTACTTCGGTTATCACAATGGTCTGTGCAACGATATTTGTTGCAGTTGCTCTTTATCTCGGGATTTCACAACTGGTGACAGATGTAAACCTTATTTAGAGTATTGACTGTAGCCTCTCCAGTATGCACGCTTTCCCAAGAATTTTGCATCTGTTTTATCCTCAGTTGCTATCTTTTCAAGTGCTCTATGTTATCATACGGGTATTCCTGTCATGGTGAAAGAGATACGATATTCTGACTTATCATCCTATCGCAATCGTGTTCATATGTTGGATGTTGTTAATGGAGTATCCTCCTTCTTCTCTGCTCTTCTCTATTATCTAGTAGGTGTATTTGGGTATTTTGCATTTGGGAGTTCGATTCAGGAGAATATCCTGGGTAATTTTGTATCACTTCAGTTTGGGTTTGTTCATCTGGTTAAAGCAGCTTATGCTGTGGTGATGATTTGTTCGAATCCCGTGATTGTCTATCCGTCAATCCTGACTATAGACAAATGGTTTTTCTCTTCTTCTTCAACACTTCTGAGAAGACTTGTGGAAGGTATGATCTGGTCACTGTTAGCCTGGATCGTGGCTCTAATGCTCCCTCATCTAACCATCGTCTTTGGGCTCACTGGTTCAACGGGAGGGTTTATTATGATCTTTACTCTACCTGCTCTGTTCTATATTCGGATTTGCCATCGTTCCCGACGAATGAAGAAGAGAGGTGAAGATAGGTCCTGGTTATATATCTCTGCTCACATCGTCTTATGGTTGTCGATTGTGTTAGGCATGATTGCAACAATTGTTCAAATTCAATCTTTCTAATGTATTTGTTAAGAAACGCAAAAGGATAAGTCCAGAGAAAACGAAGGGAACTTGCGAACCACGGAGTCAGCTTCGACGGAAACGATTTCCTCCATGGCAGCAGGAAGGGGATTCTAGACATTAGCTAATGACGACGCAATGACATGCATATTTAGTTTTGGGTTGATTTGTCTGGACAAGTCCAATAAGGTTCAGGCAAATTCCCGCAATATACACAGCAATCTGAAGGAACTACAGATAACCTTATCCCTAGATAGTTACAGTTGCAGTCTGCATTTCATTAAAGAAGAGAATTCCAGAAATACTACCAATTATGATAAAACTTCCTTGATATCTACGAATAAAGAGATCGTTGGAACCTCACAATGGAATAATGTACATGGCTTCATACCGTTTGAGACCAGCGTTGAGAGCAATAATTCCTCCTCCAGCTGTAACTCCTACCATAATAAGGCAATAATAGACCCAAGGAATGGTGAAGACAGGTATTCCCTTCAGAAAACTAGATCGAAATGCAACACATTGGATTACTCCGAAATGATGATCCCTAGACATTTGATGTAGGTCTGATTCCCACTGAGAACTCCCGACAAGAGTCCAAAAGCCAAACTCAATTGTTAAAACTGATGAATCCATACCCTCGATAGGATTGTAGACGATCTCGCGACTGCAACAGAATAACCGACAATAGGAAGAGTGTGAGTACAGCATAAACAGTATTAAATAGAATGGAGGAGGGTTGTCGAGATAACTGTGTCAAATCTTCGACAGTGAAAGAGGTTGGAGTATGTGTTGCCGAAAGGGATATCAAAAGGCATCCACTGCATAATGAAGGAAGAACTCATTGGATAGCTCAAGGATATAGTGTGATGAGGAAGGTGGATCGATACTTTCCATCATCTACAGTTTCAGGAAGAAGATGGGAAGAAAAGAACAGTGACCATACAATACTGAGACCAGCAAAAGGAGTCAACATGGATTGAGCGGCGAAGGAATACGAAAAGACAGAAAGCACCGGATTGAGAACGATGATGAGGAATTGGGAAATGAAGGACAGAATACGAACTGGGCAACTAGGGATAAGGAACGAAAAGACCTTCTACTGTAGCAGAAAGGATGAAACGAATGGAAATCGACTCCAGTGCATTTGCAAATACTCTGGATATGCCTTTGATGTCTCGATTAGATATACACACCGGATCATCACCTTGCCCAGACTTCCCACTGCTGTCGATAAGAGTGCAAGGAAAACTCCAATTAGCCAGTTTGGAACGATCTTCATTTTGACAGAACAGGTTGAGACTTCGGGGGATAGAAAGGATATTGTTTCCAAATGTAGGTGTGGTAAGGAACGTTAGTTGTAGGAAACATATTCAAAATCCGAAGAATGAATGACATGCCACAACATGAAGAAAGAATATGCAAATGGAACACAAGAAAGAGTTTCAAAAATGTCTAAAAATGGGATGAAACTGAATGGCAATCCGTTATAAGATTACAGAGGTACAAGAGGAGCCTTCACGTCATATTGTATAATGCGATCAGCAGGAAGACAGTAACAAAGCCGTTGGGTGTTGGGATTCGAATACTGACAGAACGGGAAACTGTCAACAGAGACGAGACACATTCCTCCATATCCACCTCCATCGTTTACATAGGACGGAATATCATTACTAACTTCATTCCAACATCCCTTCTCACATGGGAAATAGGATTTCATCACATTACAATTGTTCACAAACTCTAACTGAACTCGATCACAACTGAGATTCTGACGAGAACAAGCAGAAGTACACGTTTCTCCCTTGTTCGTAGTAACAATGATTCCATCCGGATTCAATTTCCGGGAAGACGATATCCGCAAGACCGGAATCGACC
>JABLTK010073431.1_pt1 | contig 26302 bp, 20 predicted proteins | sample 7160131 | NCBI WGS metagenome assembly JABLTK01 (sample SAMN14651221, study PRJNA627086) | human gut metagenome | isolation source: feces | host: Homo sapiens
GAAACAAGGATGACACTTTTTATAGGAGATAATTATGAAAGATGCGAAGATAGCCGGCTAAATCAGTCTGTTAACTTACATGTGAATGCAGAGGTAAAGAGATGTAGCTGGGAGCCTGCCTTCTGTATGGAATTTTTTGCAGTACAGGAAATAGAGGATTTAAGCGAAGTATATGCAATTGATTGACGGAGGGTATATGTTAAAGGATATTACATTTGGGCAGAGTAAAGGAAAAGTACAGATTTCCTGGAGCTGGAATGAAGGGGAAAATATAGAAGGTGTTGTAATTAAGTTCAAAAAAAGAGAATTTATAGGTGAGGGCTCACCGTTTCTGCCAGAAATGATATTGCGGTATCAGGGCCAGGGAACGGCGATGGCAGAGAAGGAACTTGGCAGTATGTGGGGACTTTATGATTTTGAATTTGTTCCGGTGCTGAAGGATGGAAGAGAGACAGAAGTCATTGAGGTGAAAGACATATTGTTAGGTGAGAATAAACATTTTTCTTGGAAAAAGTGTATCAAGAAAAAAAACACTAAAATTATTTTCGAAACAGAAGGCGAAAGAATACCCAAAGATATTGTAGATATGCTATGTCAAATGAAAGGGAAGAAATTTCAGTATAGGATTTCTTACCCTATTGATGAAAATACAGAGTTGATATTTCCGGATATAGGACAGCTTGAGCAGATAACTTTTGAAGCCAAAGAGCCTTACAACCGGGCTTACATTTTTCAAGAAAAAAGATAATAGGATGGGAGAAGAAGAATGTCAGAATTTTATGAGGTACATTGTACAAATTGTGGAAATACATATAGCGCAACAAAGATGGCAGTGGATATTGATAAGTTAATAAATATTCATTTAAGTAAAATGCTTGCTATAAAACCGGAAAGTATATATGCGGAAGCAGCTGATCTGTTTCGGGAAATTAGAATTGGTATGTATATGACGGTAAAGCAGATGACACAGGAAAGCATCTTGGATACAAATTATAAATTAAAGGTTACAGGAGAATTTATATTAAAGATTATTTCGCAGAGATATCATATTCCGATTCCGAACAGTAAGGGAGCGAAAAAAAAGAGTATTAATAATGAAGAACAAAAGTCATCCGGTGACATTTTTGATGATATTAATGCATTAATGGAAACGGAACAATTATTACAAAATGATAAAAAAGATAATGACGGATTGGAAAAGGAATTAGATACTCTTTGCTTAAGAATGAATTTATACAAGGAGAAGGATATTAAGGCAGAGGATAAAAGAACATATATAAAAAAATTACTGCTATTTTTGAAAAGTCATCCTGAAGTATGTCTGCTGGAATGTACGTGTAATTCGGGAGTTGCCAGGGACGATATGGGGAGAGAGTTTATTTCTTCTGTGCATGTAACCTTTATTGACGGCAGTGCACAGCACTTTCGTCATATGGTATGTCCGTGTTGCGGAGAACCTTTTTTCATTGATGCCGGTAAGTATGAAGAAAAGATTGTTGTTATGCTGGGAAGCTCCCGAGTAGGAAAAACGGCATATTTAGCAGCACTTGTGAATGAGATAAATCCGGAACACGGAAGACCGAAATATCCGGGAATAACGCTAAAGGATACTACGGATGCAAGATATGTACAATTCAGGGATTCTATTTTGATTCAATATAGAAAAGGAATGAAAATTCAAAAGACTCCTGAAACAAAGGAAGCGGTTGCCTTATTTTCTTTGGAGTTGGTTATAGGAAGCAAGAATATTATTTTAACATTAGTGGATATGCCGGGGGAGGTTTTTGTTCCCAGAGCAGATGAAGAACATACGACCGGGGAAGCAAGTGGTGAATTTATCATTAATCATAGAAAAATCTGTTATTCAGCGGATGCTTTTTGGTTTTGCATAGATCCGGTACAGATTGATGACAGTCTTAGAGGAATAAATGAAGAAAATGACAATACAGACAAAGTAGAAAGGGATATGAGTACGGTTCTTGCCAATATTAAGAATATGGTGGAAACAATGCTTACTATCGGGAAACGGACAAGTAATGATATACCTACAGCATTAATTATTACGAAAAGTGATTTGATAAGTCCGGAGTATAAATTGTATTCACATGACTCAACAGAAGAGGGAACCTGTCTGCAGGATAATACGCAATTCCGAGTGGATAAATTAAGACCTTTTGTGAAACGTGTGGGAAACTATATGACATCTGAGCATGTAAATAATCTTTTACCGCAGATAGAACAAATTTTTAAGAAGAAAAATTTCTTCTCTGTAGCGGCTTATGGAAGGAATGTCACAGAAGAAGCAAAAGCAGGAGATAAGGCGCCATATGGAATTATGCTTCCCTTTTTGTGGACAATGGCAGCTTTTGAATATTTGGATTTAATAAAGATAGATATCAGGACCCAAAGTGAAGGTTTTTTCCATAAAAAGACAGAAACCATTTCGGTTTTAGAGGAAGCAGCAAAGGATGAATTATATATATGTGCAGATGATATTTATAGAAGATAAAAGGAGGGATTGCCATGCAGTTTTTGTATGGAAATGATGGGGCAAATTACCGTACAATAGCAAAATCCAAAGAGTTGACTGTCCAACAGGAAAAAAAACTCATAGATAATTATGCAGAATATGAAATGGTTTTGGATGATACAGAATATTCACAGGTGGATCTGGAACCTTTTTCTTTAACATGTGTTGTAACTAATCTGGATGGAACATTACCAAGGGAAGAGCTGCTGTTGGCTAAAACGGCAAGAATGTCCAATATATTAACACCTTCGTTTTATGCACATTTCATATTGAGGGAGGTAAATGAGGAATTAAGCGGAACAAATTATTTAAGCCTTTTACAAAATAAATTTATAAAAGACATCGAGATAAAAGACTATTCAGAGCAAGACATTGATTGCTTTCAGGAATCGGTAGACAACACTATTCATTTGAACACAGAGGCACTGGAAAAAAATCAAATCTGGATTATTGTTGCCGCTCTCCTAAATGTGAGTACAACCCTTACACAAAAGGTAAATTTGATTTTGGACGTAGAAGGGGATGCTTATAATCAAAGGGCTTTGGATATCGTTGGAACGATTTATCAATATATACCAGACGGACTTCGTAAGGTATTGGGGTTCAGTACCTATTCAAACGGCTCCAAAAAACATGTCTCCGGGAGAGTTCGCTTTCAATTGTATACAAGGGATGCCATATCTAAAATAAACGAACCATATATTGATTTGCGGAATGTAACGGAAAGCATTTTACGTCAGATTCCTAAGGTAATTGTGGAAATGGCGCAAATCTTTGTATTTGAAGATCAGAAAAGAGGGGAATGGTTTGAGCGCTTTAGGCAGTTGGATGCCGTAGGTAAGGTGAACGCAAGGGACTATATCCAATTCTATGAAAATTATCTGGATTGGACGGGAAGACCTTTAAGGGAAATACAGGACAAATTGGCATTATACGCAGCCCATGAATGGAAACACGAAGAGAAGGATATTTTATATAGCGTTTTTTGCCATGTAATTGACAGAAGATTTCAGACAGAAGCATATACAGATTTTTATCTGAAATATGTTCAGAAACTCCTTTACGAACAGAGAGGATATGAATTTGATGATAAATTCAAGGCATACTTATCTTTGAGTGAGAGTTTAAGTACAGTACAGTATCGTCCTGAGATGTTTATAGAGTGGCAGCAAAGGAAGATATTATCAGAATTAAATGCAAGATATATAAACCTTGAGCTATGCGAACAACTTGGAAAATGGTACCAGCTATTGAAGAATGTTATTGCTTTCTATGATACCTTTCCCAAATTCAAGAAAATATTGCTGGTTTTAGACAATGAGTTTCAAAAGGAAATTATTAGTACCGTTCATGATATGGAAGTAAAGACAAATCTGGAAAAGCAGAAAATTGCGGCTTTTTGGGAGAAATGTAACGCAGAAATAAATAATGAACCATTAATAATAAAAGAATATGAAGATATAGAATTCAAAAATAAAAATCAGAAGGTCTTTGCAGAATATTTTTTTATCAGTGCAAAAGAATATCTAAAAAAAATATGCTTATTTTCTTCTTATAATGATTATCTTACATATAAGGCATTTATAGATAAGTATAGGGAATTATTTCAATATGAGGATGATTCTGTTTATACGGCAATAGAAGCAGCGGGGGATGCAGTAAAAAAAATGAAAATGTATAGTGAAATGGTATGGATGTCTCAAAAAGAAGTTTTAGAAACATTTTACAACATTATAAAAATTGAATATATATCAGAAAATCAAAACCTAATGCCACCGGATTATAAGATTGCGATTGGGGGATATAATTATGAATTTAATCAAAATGAACTGAAAAATGTAATAATGTTCATTTGTACACCAGATATGAACAATACGCATATATTTGAAATGTTGCTGGCAGAAAAAAATGGATTACTTGAGAGCTTACTGGAGGCACAGCTTTTGGGAGTAAAACATTTTAGAGAATTAATCCATTTATCAGAGTGCGGTCAAATATCTAAGAGAGAAATTCTGGACTATTATGAAAGAAACAAGCTATTTGTTCAGGAGGAGGACATTGAAAACTGCATTAGAGAAGTTTCACCAGAAAGACTGACAAGGCTCATCGCAAATGCCGGAGAAGAAGATATTCTTTCATATGTTGTTAAAAAAAACTTACAGAAGAAAGAAAAACCAAACAAAAAACAGAAAATAATGAAGAAAATAGTAATGGGGATAAGTATGTTTTTACTTATAGTTATTATCTGTATTTTAGGTATTTTAGTCGGGATTTTCTGGGATAAAAATCAAGCTTTACAGACAGATTTTAATGATGTGCAGAGTCATGTAAAAATATATAGTACAGGAGAAGTAAATCAAAGAGATGATACAGCATATAACATCATCGTTTGAACATATTCAATGGGTCCTAAATCATTTGGATTTATACCTAATTGAGGGAGAAGGTATTGAAGTTGTAAAGGAGATGAAAATGTATTATCAGAATATGGATACATATCCTATTGAACTTCTAAAAACTTACGACAGATTTAGAAAGCTCATGATTCAAAATCCATATTCTTATCAGTTTCTTCCACAAGAAGCATTGCCGGGAGCAGAAAAATGCTGCATATATGCACATTCCGGAAATGCGTATATGGTGCCAATAACAGAAGACGAAAGAAAATGCTGGATTCCGATAGGACTGTATAAAGAATATAAAAAAGATACAGGGACTGTAAGAAAATATTTTGATGTTCTAAAAAAAGAATTTTATAAATTAAAATGGAATCTGAATAATGCGTGCAGCAAAAAACAGAGAGAATTAGATGATTTTAAGGATAGTCTTTTTGAAAAAAGGTTAGGGGCGAAGTTCATGGATACAAACAGACGAAACCCGCAACTGATAGAGAAAAAATTTGGGGATTGTAATGCGCAGAACTTTTTGGCGTTGGCAATTATAAATATTGTTTTTTTAGTTCTAATGGGGATTAAAAAGAACTCTGTACTGATAGGTATGGGAGAAATTTTATCTGTGGTTTATATGTGCTTATATATAGTGCAGTTATTGTATATGCAATTATATATAAGCAGAATATATAAGCTGCAAAATGAGATAGAACAATTTAAGTATTCTTGTGTGCATGTTTCTGCAAATGATGTGGATTTTATAAGTATATATGGAAGAATTATGCCACATAGTATTCATCCGGCAAATTATGTTGCAGATTATTCACGAATTATGGATGACTACAAAAGACAGACTGTTTTTCTTGAAAAAGAGATAAAAATTGTACCCAGAAATTGGGAATATCTTGTTATTGGCATATTGCTTATAGTTCTGGCATTGTCAATTTTAGCAGGATAATTGCTTATGAATGGAGACAAAGTAGATGAGTGCAAAATGTGCAATTTGCAAAAAGGCTATTGTCAGTCATAAGGGACAAGTTTGCATTACCTGTCAGATTAATGCACAGACACATGAAAATTTATTACCTTATGCAGAAAATAAGAACATTATTAATGATACACATACTACTATCACAGAAACAAACAAAGTTACGAAAATGCCGGCACCGTCTTCGACTACGGCATATACATATGGCTATCGGGGAAGCGTACATAATTATCATCAGTCAAATGAAAAAAAGAGCTTTATTCGGAAGTGGTGGAATTCCTGCATAAAAGGGGCACCGTTTTCATTATCCGATAAACAGTACGAGTTTTCACTTTATGAAGGTGATAACAGTGGATTGAGCGGACATGAAGTTATTCTTTATGGAGATGCAGGGTACTCTCCGTTATGTGATGGAACCGAGGTAATAGTAAGCGGCAAAAAGGATAACAACGGGATTATTGTGGCAACAGAGATTAAGGGAACAAATACAGGATTTAGGATGCATCCCAGAAATGCCGTTCCGGCTAATGCAATCAGAATAATAACAGTTATTGTCATGTTGCTGATAGTAGGGATGGCACTTTGGGCAAGTGGAATATTTCACATGCAATCGGAAACTTCCGATATAGCACAATCTGTGGGAGGTATAAATACAGCGGCGCAGACAGAGGCCGCCGGTGGTTCCACAGAGAGAATATTAATTATGATAGTGTGTGGATTATCCGGGGCATTACTGTTAAAATCCCGCATGCGCAGGAAATATTTATATGCAGCATTACCGGTTTTATTTGGACTTGGAATGTATATACCTGTATGTTTGTTGCTTTTTGTTTTAGAAATAATCGGACTTATTATGTTTAGAAAAAAATAGTTTTCAAACATGAGGAATTGGAGGAAATATGGAATACCAAAGACAAACAGGAACTTTAATACTGGAATTATACTATTTCCTAAAATCAGTAAAAGTATTTAAGAATATGGGGGATTTTTTGGAGTTTGTATTTCCGCATTATCTTGAATATTCGATTAGCAAAACCTCCAAAGATAAAATAGAAAAGAAGATTCCACAACTCAGCAGGTCTGAAAACCAAAAAAGATATTCTGCAGATGACTTTAAGCAGGTGTGTACCTCTTATATCTTAAATGAAGACGAAAAGGCTGTAGATTATATTGATGATGAAAAAGGAGAAGTTATTTATTTAAGAACAACATGGAAAAATTTCCGCAAAGAAAAAATATATGAGGGTTTGGTAAAGTGCTGGAACAATAATGTACTGGGTTTTTTAAAGCGTAACCTTATAGAAAATCTCAGGAATACAAAAATCCATGATGCAAAGTTATGCAATTCTCTGATGATGGTAATAGAACGATTAAAGGAAAATGCACCCAGAGATATAGAAATGCGTAGAAAATGGGAAAAGAAATGGGTGGATGCCCTATATTATTATATTTTCTTTGCCGTTACGGATAAATTAAATTCAGATATTGCCATGTCAATGTATCCTAATCTGGAAAATGATTTGAGAGAATATAATGAAAGGGTCACACTTATGTATGGTACTTCAGGTAAGCCGGGCATATATCAGACATATGCGCTGGCAAATCGTGAAAATCCAAATATTATAGCTTTATATGAGTGTGGAGAAATGGAATACTACGGAACCGGACCTACGAGAGAAGTAAATTATCAGGAAGCTTACCGGTATTATTCAAAAACAAGAAAGTATAATCCGGACCATCCTCTGGCAACATGGTCTATAGCTTATATGAAGTTTCATTATACCAGATTGGGTAAAGACGGAGATAAAAGGTATAGGGTACAGGAATTTGAAAATCAGCTCAGGAGTGGTAAAAAGAACAAGGAATGGTATGAAAGCATAATAAGGGATGTAAGGACTTCCTATGAAAACGGTTGTCCGGCGGCAGCCAATCTGATTGGTAAAATTTTAGACTGCAATGATGAAAAGTTTCCTATTAAATACAGAGGAAACTTCAGGAATATGACCGCAATGCCTTTTTACAAGGAAAGCGCTGATGCAGGCTATGTTTTTGGATGTAATAATTATTCCCTGGAGTGCAATAAAATGGCGCAGGAAGCATGCACGAAAAAGGAAAAAATAGATTGGCTGAAAAAGGCAAGGTATTATCTTTGCATATCGGCTGATATGGGAAATCCCTGGGCAGCCAACAGAGTAGGAAAATATTTGTGTGACGGTGTGAGCATAGGGGGAGAAAGTATTTATGAAGTGGATAAAAAGGCTGCTTATCAATATTTTTTGTGTGCCATAAGAGAAATATGGATTGATAAATACTTTTGGCCACTGATTAATATATGCAAGTATTTCTGGCTAAATGAAGATGAGAATAACGAGCATTATTTGGAAACCGGACTTAATAAAATAAATTTAATGATTTGTATGAGTATCAGTGCATTAGGTGATAATGCGGCGGAAAGCGAGATCCTGAATAACAAAAGTCAGTTCGATGAACTGAAGGGCATTCAAGAGAAAATAGAATTATTAAGGTATAAGGAACTGGAGAAGAAAAAATGACCTGGGAAGATTTAATGCAATCAAATAATGAATTGGTTTTGGAATACAATCCAAAATATGATAAAAGTTCTATAGAAGAAGTGGAAAATAAATGCATGCAGAATGATCCGGTTGCGCTATATGAGATGGCAGCCAGATATTACTTGGGATGTGACGGAGTTGAGGAAAATAAGAATAAAGCTTTGATGTTATACAGCAAGGTGTTAGAGTATCAGCGAAATGTAGGAGCTTTAAACCATATGGGATTGCTGTTTGAAGAAGGAATTTGCGGCGAGGATAAAAAAGACCATTGCGTGAAATGCTATGAGTTAGGCAGCCGGTGGGGAAGCGGTGATGCATCGGAAAATCTTGCTATTTTATATGATGCAGGAAAATATGTGGAACAGGATGGTGATAAAGCCGAAGAATTATATAAATTATCCATTTCCCAAGGAAATAAACATGCTTATTTGGGCTTGGGAATTATGTACGAAGAAAAAAAGCTATATGAAAAGGCCAGGTATTTTTACCAGAAAGCAATAGAAAATAAGGTAAGCGAAAAGGCATATATGTATTTGGCAGATGTATATAAAGAAGAAGGAAATGGAGAAAAAGCATTACAGTTTTATAAGCTGGCTTATGAACATGAAAATGAGGATGCAGCATGTGAGATTGCCTTTTTATACTGGAGAGGTGATCTGGTGGAAGAAGATAATATAAAGGCATTTGAGTGGTTTACAACTGTGAAAAAGGATGGAAATGTAGGCGCTAATTACTATCTGGCTATACTTTACATAGATGGTATAAAAAATTATCTGACTCCTGATTTAGATAAAGCACTGGAACTGTTGAATGATGTTTTAGAAAATCAGATTCCTGAAACGTATGCTTTGAAAGGAGAAATTTTCTTAAAAAAGGATATGCGGAATGAGGCAAAGAAATGGTTTACAAAGTCTGCCGAGTTAGGAAATGAAAATGCAAAAAAGCGCTTGGAGCGATGGGATAATTTATCACAGGATATGCATAAACAGCACTTGTATGATTTGGCACATACATACACGATTGAACAGCTGATAGAGGCATATAACTCCGGTGACACAGATGCTATTTTGCATATAGGATTTGCATATAGAAAAGGGATAAAGGGAGCACAAAAGAATCCGGAAAAGGCTGAAGTATATTTTAATAAACTGGTTGAATTAGGGGGAGATTATGCATCACAAGGTTATTTTAATATTGGCGCCATGTATTTCTTTGGGGACGGAGTAAGGAAAGACTATGCAAAGGCTGTTAACAGTCTTAAGAAGAGTGCTGAACTCAAAAATGGTGCAGCATGTGCGTTGCTGGGTTCCTTATATGAAGAAGGGAAAATTGTACACCAGGACTATGAGGAAGCTCTCAGACTTTATACGATAGCTAGTGAAAATGGTGAAACAGAATGTTATAAAAGGGCGGCGAAGATATATCTGGTAGGAAAAATAAAAGAAGGACAAAATATAGGTCTGGCTATTGATAATTTGCAGAAATATTTGGAAAAGTATCCACAGGATGCCTGGAGTAATTATATAATGGGAATCTTTTACGAGAGCGGAGTATCTGATAATAATCGTATAATTCTTAAAGCGGATGAGGATAAGGCATTACAGATGCTAAGTATAGCATCCCAAAATGGATATGCAGAGGCAAGTAAGAAATTAGGTGAATTTTTTTCAAAGGATGGAAACCCCAAAAAGGACGTAAAGAAAGCACTGGACTATTATGAATTAGCATGGCATCAGGGAGATGAATTGTCGGCTTCACAAGTGGCGGCATTGAATCTTTTACCGGACTTTCAGGGAGAATCCTATATTAATCATGAAAGGGGAATTAGGGCAGCAAAAGATTTTCTGTTAAAAGGGCAGGGGCAATTTGGACTGAAAGAGATTCTGATGTCCTGTATGTTGGGATATTATGATAAGAAGCAAAACAGTACAGAAGCAGTGGAAGGTTATAAATTTATATTTAATGAATTACCTAACATGAATTTAGCATATTCGACAGAGGAAAGAAAAAAAGAACTGACTGCAATTATTAAATATGTACTGGACAAGTTACTTGAAATTCAACCGGCAGATGTAGGCGATGAAGTTATTTTGGGAATACTATCTCAATTAAATACTGCTGCTGAGAAAAATCCATATATTAACCAATGCAGCAAGGAAATTTTGGGCGAAAAATATTTCGCATTGGGAGAATTTTTCCTGAAATACGTAGAGCTGGAAAAATCAAAAGCCCTTTTTGAAAAAGCAGCATGGAAGGGGTATGAACAGGCAGAGGAAATGCTACAGAGATTCCATACGGGTTTGTTTGGAAAATTGACGTTTAAGTAAGAGGGCTTTTTGATTATAGGGCATGAAGAAATGCAATATCAGAGTATTTTATTTTGTAGCATTTCTTGAATAACGTATATTGTACGGAGGGGAAAATTGACAACTGCTATTAATCGTTGGAACTAATTGTTTAATGCAGTAATAATTTGATTAAAGGATTAAAATATAATCAAGGCAGACAACTTAAGAAAATTCCGTCCATAAGTTAGATATAGAGATGGAGCAAACATAACATTAGCAACTGTTCAGTAGAGGATTGTGTTGCTCTTTTCCATCCAGAGCATGAGAAGGACTATTACAACTTTCGTATCCGCGTAGCCCATCAGGGTAATTATATATTTGTATCAATCTTTTGAAAATTCAAAACTTGAGAAAAATGTTGGCTCAAGAGATTTCCTTAAGGAGACATTAAGAAGTGGATTTGGTGTTGGCGGTTTGGTTGCAGGAACAACCACGGTGAAAAGGAGTAATATTTATAAATTGAATATTACATTTACTGATGGTGAAATTTGAATTGCTGAGGTAGATGAAAAGTTAATGGATATAATTTGCCAATTGTATTGAGCATTTGGAAACAAATGTAGCAATAAATCTAAGCAAAGGAGGTAGTCAATATGGAAATTATCAAAACTGCATCAACAGAGCAGGAAGTACAGTGTTGCGGTCCTATGTCATTGATAAGCTAAAAGATTGTTTTATCGATGGACAGATGTAAGTGAGGCATTTTGTCTGTTGAAAGACATTAGGCCTCGCTTATATTTTAGAGGAGGTAATATTAGTGGAATTATCAAAGTATTCGAGAATATACAAAATTGATGGAGGGTATGCATTATTCAATACAATTAATAAGTGTATTGTAAAGCTTGATGAAAAATACATTTCAGATAATTGTATAGTGGATGATTTCCCAGATGAATATACTAGTGCATTACAAGATATGGGTTATTTTATTAGCAACCAGGATGTAGAAAAACGAGTTGAAGATATACTGGAAAAAGATAAGAAACTCATAATAAGTGTTGAAGTCGGATTAACATGCAATATGCGTTGTCCATACTGTTATCAAGGAACTGATAAAACGAATAAAAAGTTTTTATCTGAAAAGGATATTGAGCACTTGGTTAGATATTATGAAAAAGTTGCAGAAATATGGGATTACAAGGAAATTGTTCTAAAGGTGCTAGGTGGAGAACCTACTACATTATGGAATATAGCCAATAAAGTCATTACCTCAACTATTGAGTTTTGTAAGAAAAATGATAAAAAACTTAGCTTAATGATTGACACAAATGGTGTGCTTATTGATCCTATTCTGGAATTGAGAGGGTATGACTCTTTGTTGTTGACAATTCCGTTGACAAACAAGAAGTGCCATGACAATGTTCGAAAATTAGTAAATGGACAGGGTTCTTATGATGTAATCATTGCTAATATAAATAGAATATATGAAACAAATCCAGATATAAGAATAGTTCTTCGCCATAATACGGATGATGAAAATATGGTCTTGTTTTCAGAGTATATTGACGATTTAAGGGAAAAATTATCTTTTACACCAATAGTTGACATTAGTTATACAACTGAGTTGGGGGATGGTGGATTCAAAAATTCACTTCAATATGTTGACTATATAAATTGGAAAAGCGGAGATGCTATAGATATTTTGGCTCAACGTGATATGAATATTATGGCTACTCCACTCATGACATATGATAGATGCCAATTTAGGTCAAAATATTCGTTGAAAATGTTTAGTGATGGAACTATTGGCGGTTGTGCGATAGATTTTTTTAAATCAGATAGAAAGAAAATATCAGAGGTTTGTTGCGAATTGACTACTTTAGAAGCAATCTGCGACAAAATCGAAAAAAGATATGAAAGATGTAAGCAATGTAAATCGTTTTTTTTGTGTGGCGGTGGATATAATCTTCCGTGTATTAGAAGTCTTCGCATAAAAGAATGCGATGAAGATGGAGCCTATATTATTAATGTAGAGCAGTTTGTTAAAAAGTATTTATACTATAAAAGTATAAACAAGGAATACTTGTTTGTTGGATTTAATCAAAATATGGCAATAAGGTGAGGAACAATATGAAGATAATTAGAGAAAATAGTTTGCCGCAAATTAATAGTTTTAGTTTTGCAGGGGCATTTGATGAAAGCGAGCAGGTAAACAGTGAAATTTTAGCATTGAGTGAGTATAAATTGTCAAAATACAACCAGATACAGAAGCATGGTATGAAAACGGTTGTGTATAATATGGCATCTGATGCAATTTTAATTCTTGAAAATGAAGAAATTTTAGGGGTATTTGATGAAGATTTAGCTAATGTAACTGTTTCAGAGGATGTGTTGGAGTGTTTGGTTAAACAAGGCATGCTGATTCCCAAAAATATGGATGAGGATTTGATATTGTCAATAGTTCGACAGAATCAAATAATAAATCCGGATAATGAGTTAAAAATTGCAATAAATACTACATATGGTTGCAATGCAAGATGCGACTATTGTTTCGAATGCAATGCAGATCATAGTAAGATGTCTTATGAGACGGCAGATATTGTTGCAGACTATATTTGCAAATCTGTAAATGAAGATACACTAATTACTTACAGATGGTTTGGTGGCGAACCACTTTTAGCAGTTGATATTATTGATAGAATAATTAATAGAGTAAATAATTTCTTTAATAATAAAGTGAAATATAGATCGGTCATTTTATCAAATGGTACAGTATATGACGAAAAAATACTACGCAAAATGTATGATGAGTGGAAGGTATACGAATTTCATGTAACACTTGATGGAGAAAAGGATGTCCATAATAAGAAGAAAAATTTTGTAAAACCAGGATTTGATGGATATTCAAGAGTTATGGAATTGGTTGAGGAATTGCTGAATCATAACATTATAGTAGCTTGCAGAATCAATATTGACAAGCATAACATTAATTCGCTCCATAAGATTATTTCTTCTTTTGATAAATATAGCCGCAAAGAATTATTGAATATATATGCGGCGCCGGTAAGACGCCATACAAAAGAGAGTGAAGAATATTGCTTTGATTATTCACAATATAATGAAGTGTTCGACAAAATATTTGGAGTGTTATATGAACATGATTTGTTGGCGAACGCAAAATTTATAGCTCCAAAGAGAAAGGTGACATGCTGTTCAACAAGGGCTACTAATGAAATAGTAGTAGATACAAAAGGTAATTTATTCAAATGCATGCAGACGGCTACGAATGATCAATATGCAGTTGGAACATGCAGAAACGGGTTGGAGTATAATTCCGAACTTGCAAAGTGGCTGGTTCCTCAAACTCCTGATGAATGTAAAGATTGTCTTTATATGCCTATATGTCAGGCAGGATGCAAAGGTTTTCGTTCATTAAATAATCCCCTTGTTTCACCGTGTGTAAATGAAAAACATTATATCAATACAATATTAAAGTACATTTATTTGATGAGTGAGGAAGAAAAATGATTTTTATAAGAGATAATTCGATGCCTGATATTAATATTGTGCAGCTTGAAGCAACTGAAGAAGGAAAAGATAAGTTTAGTAAAAAGGATAAATGGCAACATATGCCGCAGCTTATGGCGAATGAACTTGCTCAAAAAAGCCAAAATTCTTATCCTCATATTTCGTTTTGCATTGATAAGGTGGGAAAACTTACTGAGACGATATATAAAAAGTCTTGCTTCAATATTTCGAAGAAATATGATGATGAAAAAATGATTTTGTTAAATACAGCAACTGAGGCTGTAGTAATATTGCAGGGTGAAGAAATTGACTGTTATGAGTCTTTTGGTGAAGGTAAATTAGAATCAGAATTTGAATTGATACTTGCTGATTTAGGTTTTTTTGTTATTGAAAAAAATGACGAAAAATATATATTAGATATTTTACGAAACCAATTTGCATACAAAAGTGATAAATGTGTAAATATAACAATTTATCCAACACAAGCATGTAACGCAAGATGTTTCTACTGCTTTGAACAAAATGAGCAAAGATATTGGATGACAGAACAAACTGCGGATGCGATAGTAGAGTATATAACTAGAACGCTTTCTGTAGATAATGAATTGATTTTTAGATGGTTTGGTGGTGAACCATTATTAGGTGAAAAAATCATAGATAAAATAATTGCTGGTGTCGATACTTATTTTAAAGGAAAACTGACATATCACTCAATTGTTATTACAAATAATAGCTTGATTACGGACGAGATGCTTGAAAAATTTAAGACTACATGGCATGTACGTAAAGTTCAAACAACAATTGATGGGTATCGTGATGAACATGATAAAAGAAAGGCATATGTAGATTCTTCAATTGATAGATATCAGCAGACTCTGGACAACATAAGAAAAATTCTTGATGCAGATATATTTGCAATATGTAGATTTAACTTTGATAAATATAATATGTATCAATTTGAAGCAGTTTTAGATGATTTAACAGAATTTAGAGATAATCCAAAATTCTTTATTCATGCGACAACCTTACGAAATAAGGTTCATTCTGAAGAAGAGGCAAGGAAGAGATATATCTATCCTAAGGATTATCCGGAGTTTTATACATATGTTTTGGGACAATTGTTTGAAAAAGGGTTTTATAAAGATGTTATAAATATATTACCTTTACGTGCGAGAAATGTGTGTCTCGCATGCACAATAGGTGGATTGATAATAAATTCAGAAGGTAAGTTTTTCAGATGTTTACAACATTATTTAGATGAGGAAAACTGTGTGGGAGATTGTAAGATTGGACTTTTACACAATGAGGCATATCAAAAATGGTTTAGTATGATGAATCAAATGCCGGATGAATGTAATAAGTGTAAGTATCTTCCATGTTGTCAGGGTGGCTGTAAACATTATCGAATGGAAAATAAGCCAGATGCATCGCCATGTTTAAGAGAAAAATTTTATATGGATGTAATACTTGACTTGGTACACAAATATGTTAAATAAGAGCGTTGGAGATGTGGAACTTCCCATGATTGGTTTAGGGACGTATGATCTTGAAGAAGAAATAATGGATACGGTAATAAGTGAATGTGTATCTCAAGGAGCAATTTTTATTGATAGTGCTAATAGATATGGAAACGAAGAAGCAATAGGACGAGCTATTAGGAAAATAGGATTAGATAGAAAGTCTATATTAATCGGCACAAAAATGTCATATAAACAGCAGACTTCTCAAAATGTGAGGGAATCTGTTGATGAATCGCTTGATAAGCTTAAAACAGATTATATCGACTTATATATGATTCATTCACCTAAAAGCAAGACATATTGTGATGATTGGCTTGCTCTTCAAGATGAAAAAAGAAAAGGAAAGATTCGAGAAGTTGCGGTTTCTAATTTTTCTGTACAACAGTTGCAGGAATTGTATAAAGTGTCAGGAATATATCCTGCTCTAAACCAGATTGAAGTTAACTTGGTTCATATTCCTTGGAAAGTGATAAATTTTTGTAGAAGCAATGATATTACTATTCAAGCTAGTTGTCCATTATATAGAATGGGATTCGAGGCTAAAAATAGCGATGTGGTAAAAACACTAGTGGATAAGTATCAAAAAACTTATGCCCAAATTGCACTAAGATGGCTTTTACAAAAAGAAATATTGTCTATTCCTAAAATGTCGTCAGTAAGGCATATTGAAGAGAATGTTAATATTTTTGATTTTAATTTGTCAGAAAAAGATGTATACCAATTAGAAAATGCAGAAGGGATTGAAGGAAAATGAATAATTGTTTTGAAGTTGACGAGGAGTTATTACTGAGCGTTATTGCAAAAAAAAATTGCTTAGATAAGACAATCCCATCACATAAGCCTGAATATATGGGCTGTAGTGGATGTTTAGAGGGGCAGCGAAGATGTGGAATGATACTAACTAAAAAGTGTCAGCTTCGGTGTACTTATTGTTATGAAAAAGGGAAAAATGCATCTAGTATGGATTTTGAAATGGCAAAGTCTATTGTGCAAAAAGAACTGGAAAATGATGACTCGGTTAAATCTGTTCATATTGATTTATTTGGTGGCGAACCATTTCTGGCATTTGATGTCATGAAAAAACTTGTAGAATATTTAAGGAGTGATAGCTTTGGCAAGGACTTTTATATTACTACAATAACAAATGGCGTTGCCGTTCATGGTGAAATTCAGGAGTGGTTACTTGCCAATAGAGGTGTTATAGAATGTCCATTAAGTCTAGATGGTACTAGAGAAATGCAAGAAAGAAATAGACCTGGTTCTTTTGATAAAATAGACTTGGAATTCTTTTCAAGAGAGTTTCCGGGAAATAGAGCGAAGATGACAGTATCACCAAATACGCTGCCTGATTTGGCTGAAGGGACTATTTTTTTGCATGGGCTTAATTTTGCACCAAAAAACGGATTGGCATACGGAATTGAGTGGCCAGAGAATAGTTCAGAAATATTAGTACGTGAGTTAAATAAATTGATATTATTCTATTTAGATAATCCTGATATAGAAGAATCCTTGATGCTTAAGATGCCATATAGTGACATCTGCTTTAGACAAAGATCATGTGATGCAGGCAAAAATATGATTATGTATGATGTAGATGGGACAAGGTGGCCGTGTCATATGTTCTTACCAATGTCAATAGGTGAAGAAAAATCAAAAGAAGTTAAAAATTTGGATTTCTCAACGAACGGAAGCGCAGATGTTTACTGCGATGATGAGTGCAGAAATTGTAATATTGGAAAATCCTGTGTTGTATGCAAAGGTATGAATTATAATGAGATGGGAACTTTGACGGGAAAGAATTCAGATATATGTATGCTTACCAAGATAATTTATAAAGCAAAGGCATATTTGGCTGCAGAAAAGTGGAAAAGAAAATTATATAATTACCTTAACCCGGAGGAAGAAAAAATGTTGTTAGAAGCTATTCAACTCTGTTCAGAATTATAAAGTATTGGAGTGATAAAATGCATTTTCAGATTGTGCCGACTACATTGTGTAATGCCAGATGTTTTTATTGTTATGAATCTAATAGTTCGTTTGAAACGATGCAATCTACTACTGCTAAAGCAACTATAGAATTTATAAAAAAATATATTGGGGATAATCCAAGAGAAAGATATTTTATAGATTGGTTTGGGGGAGAGCCCATGTTAGTTCCTGAGCTGATTAAAACAATGGCTATAGAAATACTGAAATACTGCAATGAACATTCCATATATGTCAATTCAGAAATTGTTACCAATGCTTCTAAAATTAGTAAGACTTCGATTGCTTTTTTTAAAAGTATAGGCATAAGTCGAGTTCATATATCTATGGATGGAATGAAAGAAGAATATGAAAAGAGAAAAGCTTTTGTAGATGGTAATAGTTATTTTGAACATGTTATATCGTGCGTTCATTTATTGTCTAATCATGGTATGCAAGTAATGATAAGAATTAATGTTGATAAAAACAATGTGGACAGTTGCTCTCAATTAATAGAATATTTAATGGAAACATTGCCATATGAAGTAGAAGTTCATGTTGCACCACTTTATGGCAGCGGTGGAAATTATCTTTCTTCGGATGATGTTATTCCAGTACTAAAGAAGCTGCAGTCAAAGATTAATTCTGCAGGATTTAAAAGATCTATAAGAAAATCAATTAATGCAAATTACTGTAGAAACTCACAGCAGCGGAATCTGGTTATAAAACCAAACGGAGATATCATACACTGTGAGCATATGTACAATGAAAAGATTGCAATTATTGGAAATGTGTATGATGGAATAACACATGAAGTTGGGTGGATTTGTGATAAATGTAGCAATTTCTCGATATGTAAGCAAGGTTGCAAAGATGAAAATAATATTAATTGTAAGAAATGTTGGAAAGCTATATGGAGAAAATAATTGATAAACAACAAATGATAAATTTTTATGATGAGAAAGCGGAAAACTGGAGCCAATTGCGACCGGATAAGGAAATTCGATTAAAAAAATTGATTGAATATGCAAACATTGGAAGTGGTATGACTGTTTTAGATATTGGATGCGCAACGGGAATGTGTGCACCGTTATGTGTCAATAAAGATGTTGGTTTTTATCATGGGATAGATATATCAGAGAAAATGATATGTAGAGCAGAAAAAAATTTTCCTCATCCTAGGGCTAAATTTCAATGCGGTGATATTGAGAAATTAAGTTTTGAACTGACATATAATTCGATATTGATATTCAGTGTTTTGCCTCACATTGAGAACATCCCTCTTTTTTTTGAGAATATAAGCAAACTGTTGGAAAATGGTGGAAGTGTATGCATTGCAAATTATAAAGGGAGAAAAAAAGAGACGGCTAATCGCATTTGGAGTATGAATGATGTGGAAATTTTAGACGTAGTTAAAAGCGTATTCAGAGTAGATTTATGTATAAATGATGAAGAAAAACTTGTTATACGGGCATCTAAATAGGTAAAGGATGAGTTAGCAAATGATATTCAATAAGGTAATTGTAGGAAATATGTTAAGTTATGAAAAGGTTAAGGAAATAAAAGTATCAGGGGAATGTTTATACGAATATGAAAATGATATCACGGAGATGGAAGATGCCCATCATAAGTATTCGTATTATGAAGAGTACTATTTTGTTTACGAAAAGATGAGAATTCAGTATTGTATTAAAAATATGAAACAAGAAATACTATTTGATAAAGTTTACTTAAATAGAGAAGTGAAAAAAGCGGATCGTCTTAGATTAAGATATAATAGATTTACCAAAAAAATAGTTGAAATATTGTGATAATAATTTTCATACTAATGCATTCATATTGTACAGTAATTTAAGGAGATGGACGGATAGGGTTCATCTTTTTTTAGAGACTGTTTCAACTTCTGTGTAAACGTTAAAATCTGCTTCTGCCATTAAATTTAATGCCGTTTTTATGAGCGGCATGGTTTCCGGTATTTCTCCGGAAAAGCCTCTGTGAATAATCTGGACTCCGTGTCCCTATTTCCAGACAATAGGGACACGGAGTCCAGATTATTCATTCAGAAAGGAAGTATGCAGGGATGGAGTAACGATACCTCTTGGAGAAGATCCTTGGGCTACTTTCCACGTAGAAACTCATTCTGGTGGTCTCGTTTCCGCCGGTCCGACATAGACTTTTACGGTATGGACTTCCACAGTTCAGGATTTCGGTTCATGACGCAGTTTTTTGGAGATTTCAGTTGAATTAATTGGATATACTTAAAAGTCGCTTAGACCTTACGGTCTGGGCGACTTTTGAGTATGGGAGTTTTTTACAGCCCTTTTTATTTATTTGATAAGGAAGAAGGCTATTGTACAGTGTATGCAGGTGGGAAAGTCTACATAATTCTGTATGGAGGTTATTGGTGTTTGAATTTAATATAATAAGAGAAGGCACATAGGAAAGAAATATACAAAAGAAGGGAGGACACCATGAAACAGATAAAAAGAATACGAATAAGGGACAGGTCCGTTGAAACATTCAAGAGCTATCTTACAGAACATCTCTGGTTTGGAGTAGTAATGGGGATTAACGTGTATGAACTGTTACCGATTATCGTTCCGATTGCATACTTGGACAGGTCGATTCCCAGATTAATACTTTGCATGGTGGGAACAGGATGTGTAGGCATTTTATTTACATACCGGTATAATCGTAGCTTTTGGGGCGTATTGATGGACACCAATTTAGGATTGGGGATGTATGTGGTATTAACGGTCGGAAAGTATTCTCCGGCATTTATCATTTGGACATTGGCTGTAACCGGTGTATTGACAGTAATGAGTCTGATACGTATTTGGGGTAGAAGGGTAAAGCGGCAGGATTATAGGAAACAGATTATCCTTAGCCGAAGTTTAAGGGGGATTTGGGCAATAAGGAGAAACATGGCAATTCTGGCAACTGTTTTAGTGGTTGCGTTACCGCTTTCACTCCGGCTCTTTAAGACGGATGCATTGTCGGAAGCTTATATTAACCAATTACAGGCCATGAATGACGTTACTTCCAAGGAGATAACCGTACATCAGACATATGGTGATGAATACAGGATGGCAGAAAATATAGATACTATCAGCTTAATCCGAAATAATGATACATTTCAAAGTCTGAATTGTGAGCAGAAGCAAGAGGTAATAGAAGCTATAATATATTGTGAGGCACGGTATTTAGGACTTTGCAAGATTACTGTTAAATTTGAAGACTTAGATGAGAATACTTTGGGAGTATATAATCATGAAGAAAAAAACATTTATATCAATAAAAGATTACTGCAGGAAAATGGTATACCGGGAGTAACGGCAGAGAAAATTCTCCAAATATGTCTTCATGAATGCAGACATTCCTATCAGAACTTATTGGTAGAAATGTACAAGGAAGCAACGCCTGAACAGCGGGCACTGATACTGTTTAGAGATCAGGAGGTTGATGAATGGGTCAGAAATTTTAATGATTACAGAGCTTCCGCAGATGATTTGGAGGATTATTTGCTGTATTATATACAACCCATTGAAAGAGATGCCAGAAGATATGCGGATGAACAAGTAGAAATTTATTATGCGGAAATAGACAGCTTATTAGAAGAACAAAATTCACAATGAAATTTGGATAACAGAGAAAATGAGGTGATGAACATATGGTATTCAGAAAGAAAGGAAAAGCAGGTGTTCTTGAGAAAGAACCATATGCAACATTTATAAAAAAATTTGACAAGTTAACCAGTATTACAAATGAAAAGATACATATGAGAATCACTTCCGGCCCCAAAGGGAAAAACTCCGGTCTGACAGATGGATTTTCTTTAGATTATTGTTATGCAAAAATGTTTGATCTTAAATTTGAGTTTTACAAATTTGTGGAGGAAGAATGCATTCAGAACCCTAAATTTTGTGTAATGCACAGTATCAGTTACAAATTTGAAGATGAGGAAGATTTTCATAGTATCATGATGGATACTATAGATGATATTCAGAAAAGAAACGGTTTTTTCTATATTTCTTCTATGGTTAAGGAATGTGAAGTGAAATGTTCAGTCAACAATAAGAGCAAGGTTACGGTAACCTATGCGGTGTTTTGTGAAGAAGAAAATGCGAAGGAAGTATGCTTACAGTTAATCAGTCACGATATTGCCATATTTACACGTAGTTTCTGAAAAAATAAATTTGGATGCGCAAGGTAATCAGAATAGGAATGGGATACCTTAAGTTCGGAGGGAGGAAAGTTTATGAATATGATAGATGAATTATTACAGCGGCTTGCTGTGGAAGGCGAAGCGGAACAGGTGCTGCGGATGGTAAACAAGCTGGCACATGCAAAGTCTGAAATGGTAAGAGCATCTATCCCGTCATTAATTGTTGTCGCTGAATCGGGAGCAGGCATTTCGAGTTACGGAAAAGGATTTGCGGAGATTATTGATAAATCTACAGTATTGCAGGTAAAAGGAAGGGAAACTTTTTTAGAGCTTGTTTTTCCCAAAAATAATGATGAGGATGAAAAACTTTTTTTCTCATCTCCGCAGAGGGCATCTGCTATACGTAATAAATTTTACGGTACTTTTCTGATATCTTTAGAGGAATATGAAGGAAATGACCTTTTAAGGAGCAAAAGCTTTTCGCACTTGTGTGAATATATTAAGGAAAATAAAGAGAATATTTTCTTTATTTTTCATGTCCGACCGGAGTTTAATCAGCGTAAACAGTTGATTTCCGAACTATCCAGATATTTGAATCTTTGCGAGGTATCTTTGGAGAAACCGGATGAGAAGAGGGGATTTGCATATATTACAGGTATACTGAATAAACAGGGCTTAAGCATGGATGAGGATGCAGAACAATGTCTGAGAAAAATGCTGACAGATATTTCAGGGACAAAATCCTATGCAGGTTATCAGACATTAAATAATTTTCTTGACAGACTATATTATGAAGCGGCGGCATTGTCCGATGTGGAGGAAATACGAATTGAAAAGGAAGCTGTTGTCTTAGCAGGGGAAAAGATGCGGGAAGAAATCAATACGATGAATGCAGGAAGTACGCAGTTAGGATTTCATATGTGAGGAGGTTACTGCCATGCTGAATAAATACTATGTAGATGTTAATAAAAATAATGGACGCTTTTCAGAGGTAGAAGAGATGAAAAAAGATTTCCGTAGAATTAATTTTGAAAACCCTGAAAAAAATATACAGACTGCGTCCGGACCGGCAATAGAGATAGAATTAAATGAAAATGGAAATGTAATAGGCGGGTATATGGATGATGGGGACAATAATACAGCTATTATATCACAGACGGGTTCCGGAAAAACGCGCCGTATTCTGGTCCCGTACTTGTTATCCTGTATCCAGGCAGCGCAGCCGCTGATTATTCACGATCCCAAGGGGGAGATTTATGGTTTCTTTTATACGCAGCTTAAAAAAAACGGATACGATATCAAAGTATTGAACTTCAGAGAGCCAATGAAGGGAGACCGATTCAATCCGTTGCAGGATGCTGCCAGATTATGGAAACAGGGAAAACGTGGTCGGGCAGTAGAAATTGCGAGAAGTATTGCCAAGTCAATCTATTCAAAAATTGAAGATAAAACAGACCTCTTTTGGACAGAAGCTTCTATGAATTTGTTTTTGTGCTATTTTTGTATTGCAGCAGAACTATATCAGCCGGAGTATGTGACATTATCTGTCATCTACCATATTCATTTAGAGGGAACAGAGCAGGCAGGACTGGAGAGTAAAATGCAAAAATATTTAAGTCAGCATGAAAACGAGCTTTGCTATGAGTTGGGATATCCCACGGTATCCGGTCCCAATGAAACAAGGAGATCCGTTTATGCTGTGTTTGGTAATGGATTGACAAGGCTGGTTTTGAATGAAGATATTTCAGATATGCTCAGCTGCTCTACATTTGAGGTGGAAGACATTGCTGCGGGGGAAAAGCCGGTAGCATTATTTCTTATAACGCGTGATGAGGAGCCTGCGACATACAGTACTGTAGTTGGGGCTATTTTCAATTTATTATATACTGGGTTGGTTGACTATGCGCAAAATTTTCATAACAGACTCCCCAAGACGGTTCATATGATTTTGGAGGAATTTGGCAACATTGCTCCGTTGGAGAATATTAATGATATGTTGACGGCAAGCCGTTCCAGAAACATTCGGATGTTAATAATATTGCAGAGCAAGGATCAGCTGCTTATTTCCTATAGCAAAGAAATTGCAAATGTTCTGATAGGAAATGTTCAGAATTTAATTTATCTGTCGACTTCGGATATGGAGCTTGCGGAACTGATTAGCAAAAGGTGTGGGCAGGTGACGGATCCATACACACATGAAAACAGGAGACTTTTAACTCAGGACCAGCTGACGCATTTTGACAAGGATAAGGGCGAAACGCTGCTTCTTCTTGGACGGCATTATCCTTATATTACTTATTTTCCCGACTTATCGTCCTATAAAATGATTACACCGTTAGATGGGGTGAATATTAAGGAAAGAAAAAGACTTCAGATAGAGTATGCAAGCCTGAAGGAGATAATGGATAAGCAAGAGCAGGAAAGGGTGGACGCCATTCTGGCAGGAGAAGATGTACAGACAAGGAAACAGAAAAAAGTTTCGGAAAGAAGATATGAGTTGTTCCTAAAAAATCGATCGGTATCTTCTGCTTTACATGAAAGAATAAATAATCTGATAACAATGTCCTGAATATAGAGGAAAGGAGTGGTCGAATATGATGAATGAAAAAAGAGTCGGAGATTGTCTGGAATATGCCCTGGTAGATGAGTTTTTTCAGGAAATGTATGAAGACGTATATATAAAAGCAGTTATTATGTATCTTGTTTTATACGGATACATAGACAGACTGGTGCAGAAGGAAATTTCCATTTTACTGCTCATAAAAGAGGGAAAGAAGGTCAAGAGAGATAAAATTTTTGACAAGATAGTTAAATTGTTGATGAAGGAGTTGAAAAAGAAGTATAAGGGGTGTGATTTTGAACAAATAATTATCTGCTTAAATGTTTTCGTAATACCTGAATGGATATTTCAGAATGCGGCAGCATTAGAAGATATAGATGGAAAAGAAATTCTGATTAATGACATGTTATACTACATAGAAGATGACCCGTTTCCTATGCTCCGTGTGGTGAATTCGTGTTGTTTTTCAGACAGAAAAATTTTTTCACGTGAGATAGCGGATAATCATGATACCTGTTGTGGAAATTATACGATTTCTCATATGTTTTCATGGATTTTTGGATATGATGAACAGGAAAAAGCACTTTATCTCCAGTTGAAATATGATAAAAATTATTTTGCAAAATATTTTGTAAATACCGGACAGACAGCCTTGGTCAGAGGGGAAGGAATGGGTTCAGTTGAAGACCGACCCGTCATAAAGAAAGGACGGCGGATTTATATTGTATTAAAAGGAGGAGAATGGAAAGAATTAAAGAAAGAGGTAGCGGAAGAGGAATATACAATATGTAGTGATGGAATTCTTATATCACCGTCGATACACAACCCTTCTTTCTTTATACCGTATCTGCTTAATGCCAGAGGAGAGAAAAAAGAGATAGATTACACACAAAAATGGATTTTTGCTATGCAAAGAATAGCAAATGAGGTCTATCCTGTTCAATGTCAGTTTGAAATACATTGTCCACTGAACAGTGCAAATGAATTAACATATGAAAAATTATGTATTACCTATTTAAAGGAATATATGAAATATTGCAAATCTCATGAGGGATGGGATCCTAATGAAAAGTATGCACGGCTTATTGCTTTTATGGAACTTTTTTTCTCAGGAATAGAAGATTTGCTGGACATAATCCTTGTCCTGGAAGAAGTATCGGCAAACATGAGGCAGACGAGTGAATATGTAGCAATTAATGAAAAATTGCTGGATATCATGGAGGAATGGTACAGAAATGGAGAATCTATTGACTTTGAAGCAAGTGCATTGCGTGACAGGCTGTATAGTCAGGTTGGGTACAGCTCTTCAGAAAATAAGAAGTTTCATTCCATACAAAACTGGGACGATGATGATTATAATTTAAGAGGTTATGTCGGGACATTTTACTTTGACGGAGATAATATACTGCATGCAAAGCCCAGGCAGCGCAGAACGGCAAAAAATGTATGCGGCTACTGCGTGGGGACGAATTCGGAGGAATATCCCGGAATGGTTGTTTTTGACCGTACACAAGGGCTGTTTAAAATTCAATATGACAGAATGTTAACGGTAAATGAAATCAACCAAGTAGTGGATGACTTTGGTCTGCTGGGATATGAATATGATATTTATATTGTAGAATAGGGTACGTAACCATTGCGAGCTATAGAAGATAAAAATTAAACAAACTGAAGAGCATTAAATTACGAATAAACTCTTGCATCTGCTTTGCAGTCTGTGTTATCATGATTGCAAAGCAGATTTTCTTTTGTCGAAATAACATTCTAAATGCAAATCTTTTTGTGAGGAACCTTA
>JABLTK010106742.1_pt1 | contig 26290 bp, 15 predicted proteins | sample 7160131 | NCBI WGS metagenome assembly JABLTK01 (sample SAMN14651221, study PRJNA627086) | human gut metagenome | isolation source: feces | host: Homo sapiens
GCCTTTACAGGGATACGGATTTTGATATAATTTTATAAAAGGTTTATGTAAACCAAAAATGAGGTTTACACAAAATCGGGGATTTTCTCTATTTTTCCTGCCTTCCTTATCGGTAATCCATTTGCCGTTTTTCCATCCGTCCAAAAATATAACCGCATCGGAAAAACCCGTGCGGTAATAATGGTCGACTGTTTCGCCGTCAAGCAGTGCATATGCATTTTCGCATCTGTTTAACAGCTTTTTCTGCTCATCGGAGAGTGTTTTTCTTAAATTATCCATACAGGACTTGAATTTCAGATATGCGTCTTGGAGTTCTGTCGGCTCGGATTTGCCGTGCAGATTCAGCCGTCCCAAAACAAATTTACTGATTTCCTCGTTCATAATATCGTACCGCCTTTCTTTTGGTTAATTTGGTTAAGTACATATATTACTCAAATTAGAGGAAATATCAAGTCCTTTTTGCAATATAAATATTATTCTGCCATTTGCACAAAATCCGGCGAGTATTTTTTGTTTGCCCGCACAATCCCCGAAAGCACAAAGCATACGCACGGCAGCGCGACTCCGTTGCCCCACAATTTATACTCTGCCGAATCGGAGTGCGGATTTTTAAGCCATTTTATAATCTGTTTATCGGTTTTCAGCTTCTTTGATGTTCCCATAGCTTTTCGGTGTGTTTCAAACACATCTTTCCAAAATGCAATCTCCTCATCTGTTGGATTTTCGGTTTCAAGGTTTTTACACCATCCGTCCGGAAAGCCTTGCAGTCTTGCACATTCGGTGGGTGTGAGCCTGCGTACTATGTATTCGGCATTATCGTTTGTATCGTTTATCATCGGCGGGTCTTTGTAATCTGTGGCAACGAGCGTGTTTGCAAGCTCCTTTTCGGCATTTGTAAAAAACGATACCTTTGAACTCGAATAGGTCGGCGCAGCAACAGCGCCCGGTCCTTTTGCCACCATAGTCGGCTGAATCTCTTGCTCGACCGTAAATGAATATTTTGCATTCTGTCCTTGATTGAAAGCGGCTCTGTCAATTCCGTATGCAACAGCGTGTTTATCGGTCGCATTGAGTGTAAACGATACCTCCTCGTTGATTCCGTTGCCCTACGGACCGTTTTCATCCTTGCGTCCTATCATTGAGCTTTGCAATAGACATACCCGACAAGCCTCTTTCGATATTGCTTATCTGCTGCGGATTGCAAACACAGGCTTTCTCTGAAAGCATTTCCTGCGTCATACATCTTTTTAGTCTGATTTCCTTTATCCGTTCACCGATTTCAGCATTGTTTTTATCAAATTTATTCATTCAACCACTCCAATCATAATGCATAAAAAATAATGCTTATAATATTTATTATAAATGCAATACTTTGATTTTATAATGTGCTCTAATAACGAACGCTAAACCTCTGACTTGACTCAAGAGACAGAAAAAAAAACGGTATAACAGAAAAAAATACATGCTAAAGGGAATGGATATAATGAATGACAATATCACGGTATTTTTATGTTTTAAATTGAGCAAACAGCGGTCTGTTTTTGAGGGTACAACGGCAATTGCATTATACAAAAGTGCGGCATGTCAATTGACACGCCGCCTCAATTTATTTTTGTTATTTCGGTTCCGTCTTTTTAGCAGATTGTTCCCGGTTATGCAGGCTTTTTTCTTCGTACATGCGCCGATCCGCTTCTTTTAACAGTCCGTCCAAATCTTCGCACCGCTCTTTCCACAAAATCCCCATTGAAATACTGATATTCTGCTTCCTTATCTTATCACGCAGCGCACAAATTTTCTCTTTAAATACAGCTTCCTCCATATTTAATACAAGAACAACAAACTCGTCTCCGCCGATACGGTATGCATTTTCCGGATAGACCTCGCAGATTGTCCGAGCAGCAGCACAAATCAGCGCATCCCCCGCCTCATGTCCCTCGCGGTCATTTATTGTTTTCAATCCATTCAAATCAAGATAGACTGCCCCTACATTTTCGAGCAGCTGATGCCGATATGCATCAAGCACACGGATATATTTGTTTCGGTTGTACATTGAGGTAAGCTCATCACGGTAACTCATGAACCGAAGCTGATCCTGATGCTCTTTTGTTGCAAGACTATTTGAAATAAAGAACTGTATTGAGGAAAGAATTGTTTCATCATCATAAGATTCTTTGGGGTTATCCACACTTACAAAGCCGGTGATTTCTTTTCCCTTGAAAATCGGAACGGCAAGCAGCCGAGTGACATTTCTTCCCTTAAAAAGCTCGTAGTTTTCGTGTCCTTTTTCCTGCTCTATGTCGGGAATATAGTACACTTTTACCTCATTGAATGCCTTAATTCCTCTTACAAGCATTGATGCGGGAATTTCCGGCATCGTTGGCATCTGGCACTGTACATTCGGTGCATCATACTCATAAGTGTCGATAAACACGTCCTTTTCCTTATCATGTAAAAAAATATAAGCACGATCCGCCTTGAAATAATCATTTATGACCTGCAAAAGCGACATCCTCCTGTACAAATACCATCAGCTCCCAGTCAAACATTTTAAGGGGCATATAGTACATATAAAGCGACTTTCCCGTTGTACGCGATTCAAAAGCAACTACTCCCGTCTTCTGTGCTTTTGTATCTTCTTTCAAATCAATATTCTCATATCCCTTTAACCGCGTTCTGGTCGGCGTTGTATAGGCATTTCCCAGTACATCATGCCATGCATCCATAATATAATTACCGTCTTTGCTGTCAACAATGCAATAAGACGCATTTCCGCCATAAATAGCCGGATGAAATTTTCGGACTAAAACAGAGGACTCAAGAACCCCGGCAAGAACGGCGACAGTCTCGCCGCCTTTTTCCACCGGGACAAAATAATAAACGGCTTCTTTTCCCGTTTCGGTATCAATCATCCTTGATGACATATGCTCCCCTTCCCGCACAACGGAATCAAAGGAAAGCTCGCTTCGCAGAGCCTGCTCCGTACCGTTTTCCAATACAATGCGGTCATTCGGATAAATGACGTCCACCCTTGAAAATACAGTACAGCTGCGATTTGGAGGATTCCTCTAACAGGCTCCAACAATTTTCCTCCTCCTTTACCATAATTCTCCGGTAGAGGAACAAGGACATAACAACAGTAATGCTGATAATCAGTACCATCGGCACCATTTGTTTAACAAATTGCTTCATCATATCACCTTACTCTGTCAGAATTTTTAATGTTTTTGAAACGAAGAGTGATAATGTATTCTGCGATATTACCGTCTGAATCAGTACTTTCTTCTTACTATTATAAGGTGTATATATGCAAATGTCAATAATAATCATTTCCTGTCGGAAAAGAATCTGCCATAATGTTGCTATATTTTAAGCGCCGGCGAAAAACTATCGCCGACGCTTTTTATAAAATAATTCAAAACTTTTCCCCGCGGGTTTGTTTGTTTACTTAAACCTCGGAATGATTTTGTACTTCTTCCGCCCTCTGCGCGGTTATCTACCTTTATGCCTGCCTCCTCAAAGCATAAATTTATATACTGTCCCCAGCCTTTCAGGGGAGCCTCGATTCGGTATAGGTCTTGCAGATAGAGTCGCTCACGAGATAGACCGTTACGGTTCCGTGCTTATACGGTTCGACAACGGTTTCATGGTTTCCGCATCCCATGCGTATACAGCTATTTGCGTACATTCCGCCACGTCTGTAAACTCAACGGTTTCGCCGTCTGCTTTTTTCACCTGCTTAAGCTCATCTCCGCTGTATGCGGCTGCGGCAATAAGTGCTTTGCTGAGGTCAATGTCCGCGAACGCTATTTTTACAATTGTCTTTTCCGCCGTAGGATCCAATTTATATATTATGTTTTCATCGCTTGCTGAATTTTTATAGAAAACCGCTGTTACATCCGAAACACTTAAGTTATATACTTTTTCCGAATATTCCGTGTATATCGTAAGGCTGTCGCCCGGCTGTACGCTGCCCTCCGTGCGTTCTGTGCCGTCAGACGCATAAACTCTGCCGTAAGCGCCGTCCGAAAGCGTCAGCTGACCTATAAATTCTTCTACGCTTGTTCCCGTCAGGATATTTTCAACAGTGTTTTTGTTAACAACATATTTTCCCGAAGCTATTATTTCCGCATTTTCCGGCACATATGAAGCCGTATCGTATACTCTGAAATTATCGAAATATGCATCCTTTGCATCATTCGCATCTCTGTTGAAGCTTATTTGAGCCGCACTTATTTCGGTAGGCTTTGCCGTAAGATTCGTAGCTATATTTCCGCATACCTTTTTACCGTCGATATATATATCATACACGCCTCCGGCTTTAACAACCACAGCCGCTCTGTACCATTGATTCTGCTCAAGAGCCACATTTGCCGCCACATGCGTCTTAAGCGAAGACAGCACATTATCCTTAACCGCAAAGCCAATATCCCTCCATGCATTATCAAGCTTCAGTACAAAGCTGAAATTGGGGCTGCTTGCGTCATTATAGAACGAAAGCTCAAAGACCGTGTCTTTTTCACTGCTCATCGGTGTAACCAGCGGAGTTTTGCTGTTTGCCGCCGGACTTCCCGAGCCGTAAAATTTCATTACACCGCTGCCCGGTTCGATATGAGCCTTGACAAAGCTGTCGCCCTCCTGCTTTCCTTTGCCGGACGCAGGTTCAACATATTCGTTTTCGAGAAACTCAGAGTCGCTGCCGCAATACGGAATAATCAACGGCAGAGCGGATGTTGTTGTTCCGAAGCCGCTGTAACCCTTATTCCATTTGTCTATATTGACAGTTCCCGTATCCTTGGTAATTCTCGCAAAGCTGCGGTTATACGAATCCTCGCGCAGATTCTGCACGCTTTCCGCCAACGGATCATAGCTTGTATCGCTTTCATATATCTCTATATTGTCGATATAAAAATCAGATGTTGTTCCGTAATCCGCACTGTACTGATTCACCTGGAAGCTGCCCGCACTTACAAACTCGCTGCCGAATTCCTGCGTACCGCTTACGCTTATGCCGTTAACCCATGCCGTTCTTGTTTTGCTGCCTTTTTCGTACTGAACGACAACATCATACCACTGTCCCGTTTCATAGTTAACCGTTGCTCCGGCAACCGACAGCTTTCCGCCTGTCATTTCGGGAAGTCCGCCGTACCAGCCGTTGTTAATCTTATGTGCAAATCCGAATTTGGCGTTCAAATCGTCCGCTCTCATCTGCACCCTGAAAATGAAATACTGTTTTTCCGCAGTGCCGCCTATACCCAATACCGGCTTGAGCTGGTTTGCCGCATTACCGTTTTTCGTTGTCGGCTCGGTCTCGGATTTCGGATAAAATCCGGTGTGCATATGCAGGTATCCGTCGCCGCCGGATTTTCCTATTCCGCCGTTTTTGATTTCTATATATCCCTCATCTGTATTTACATAAGCTCCCGACCAATCTGCCGCCTTAAACAAATCGCCGCCTATGCTTGCACCTTTACCCTTATTGCTCGTTGGTACATTTACAGATGTCACTTTGAGCTCCGCTCTGTTAAAATCATCGGAGCCGGGCGTTACAGCCGCCAGAACCCCCTGCACCGGCAATACAGCCGTCAATGCCATCGCACACGCAACGACTTTTGCCGAAATTTTTGTCTTGATGTTCATTTTTTCTCTCCTTTTCATTATTTTTTACTTTATTTTTTTGCAGAATTTTTCTGCTTAAAATACACTGATATTGATTTCATTTTCACCCGATGCAAGCATAAATGAAATCCCGTTTCCGTCATTCCATGACATGACTTTCTTTCCGTTCACGGTAACTCCCGATGCGTTTTGAACGTTTACGGTAATAACCGTGTCGTACTTTGCATACACTTTAAAGCTTTCCTCTTCGGAGCTGTCCATAACCAGAGTAACCTCTCCGTCCGATTTAAAGTACTGTTTTCCGTCGCAGGAAAATTCCGTTGCAGCCTCCGCAAAAAACCAATCGAGTATGCCGTTTGTTTTTCTCACCAGTACAAGACTGCCGCTATACTCCGCTCCGCTTTCGGCATAATTTCCGTTTTGGATAAGATAGTCCGCGGTATTGCCGGATTTTATCACAGCTCCCTGTGCCGTACCCTCGATACGCGTCATTTCCGCCTTTTCATGCTCCGTATTATACGGATACAAAACGCTCAATGCTCTGTTATCCGACGAATAATCCGCCATAAGAGTTTTTATCGGTATGCTGTCCTCCCATACCGCCGCACCGCCGTCCTCAATTTTCACGGCATCCGGCTTTGAAGCAAGATAGACGGACAAGCCTACATCATTTCCGCTGTTTCGGTTCACTGTCCAGCAGTATTCCTCATTTTCCTTATCCGCCGTATACTGCTCCGAAAAAGGTCTGTGTACCACTGTCATCTTTTCTCCGTCGCTGACGGAATCCGCCAGAATAAAATACCCCGGCACGGCACCTTTGGGCTCTACCATTATAAAGCCGCGCTTATGAACGGCATTCGGCAGAGCATTTTCCGAATCTCCGCAGGCATACGCCAGCTTGTCGGTTATAAGTCCGGCGGATATTCCGCCGCCGTTTTTTCGCTGATGGTCATTTACGGACGACGGATTATATATATCTCCGTAATCGTAATCAACCAGCACGGTATTTGCCGATACTGCCCTGTTGTTTATGTAGTTCCAGCTGTAATTTCCGGCGCCGGTATTCCATTTATTATAGCCTGCGTTTATTGTCAGCACTTCGCCGTATGCCGCAACATTTACGGAATTTGTTTCTTTATGCGCATGACCGTCCGTTGCCGTTGTGTTAAACAAAAATCCGCCCAGCGACATTTCATCTGCCGCATTTTCGTAAAACCATGCTCCGCCGTCCTTGAAAATTCTGCTTTCGGGTGCTTTTGCGTCGGCATTTTCGGCGGTAAGATAATTTATGAGTGTCCCCTCCGTATTGTCGTTAAGAATAAACGCTCTGTATTCTGCCGCCGTCTTTGAAAAATCGCCCAGCCGAAACGCGGTCACTGTGTCGCTTTTCACCTTGCGCAGCACCGATGTGTCACCTATTGCCCAGCTCAGCCGCGAGGGTGAATACGAATAACCTATTGCCCATTCGATAAAGCCTGCGTTTTTGTTTTTGTCAAAGAAGCCCTCCGTTCTTCCCGTATGCTCCATGACGGACGGAAGTATTCCCTTTGACAGTCTTTCACTGCTTATAAAACGCACAAGAGCATATTCCACACCCATTGACGCAGCGCCGCTTTCGGACATATAACCGTTATACCATTTGAGCCAGTCATTCCATGCCGTGTTTACAAGCTCCTCATTTCCGGTATATATTCCCCACATTCCCCGTGCGCCGAGGACTGCCGGCATATGTCCCTCATCTGTCGAAATAAATCTTTCCGCAGCAGGCTTCAGCACTCTTTCGGCTTCCGCAAGCTGTTCTGCCGTAATGTCGTCATGTATTATGTCAAGCGCAATTATGCAGTGTACAAAGGTTGTGGACGGCGGGACACAGCGCGAAAAATAATCGCCCTTTGACGGATACAGCCAGTTATATATATTTCCGCCGTGATCGGGATTCCAGTAATCTATAAGATTCAGAATAATCCCCCTGCTTTCCTCCCGAAGCTCGGGATAAAGAATATAACACAGCGCCGCCGCACTTATCGTACCGCTTATTTCATTGCACCTTGCGGGATACCACCTCTCGCTTCCGTCCACCGACCATGTGCCCGTTTTTGTGCGCATTTTTGTAATTGCGTTTTCCGCAATATCTTTCCACGGCTGCTGAGACATTTTCTTTCTCAGCTCCTCAAAGTCCTCCTTATCCAAAAGCATGAACGGGTGCTTTGAATACCGCAAAACGCTTTCCTTTTCTATCGGCTTCATGTTTTGCCAGCTGTAAACCTTTATGCAGCTTTCCGTATCAAACGAACATTCGCCGCCGCTTAGGGTTTTTACTCCCGTAAGCTTTCCGCTTTCATCATATGCGGCGGCTATAAGTCCGTCAGTTTCATATCTTGAATCCGCTTTGACGGTAATCGTGCCGCTGCCCTCGGCAAAATCTATTTTGCTGCCGTTCTTATCATAAAATCCGATTTTATCCCTGCCGTGAATTTTATACTGCTTTACAAGCCGTCCGTCGGCAGACGTCACTTCAAGATACATACCGTCATAAACCCTGTTTTCACCGCGGACAGCACTTTTGCCGTCCTGTTCAAGCACCTGCACCGCCGCACCGTCATGAACGGTTATATCCTTTACAAAATCCTCTGCTTTCATTTCGGATACGCCGTATATTTCGCCGTTTTCAACCGTATACCTTTCGGACGAAAAGCCCGTGTATGATTTTTGTCCGTCATATTCTCCGTACTGCTCATACCAGCATACGTTATCGATGTAAATATCCGATGTGCTGCTGCTTTTTGCCATTTTCAGAGTAACGGATGAGAATGTTCCCGGTTTTACCGCAGGACTCGGAGCCGGAGACAGCGCCTTTCGTTTAAACAGCGGCACTCCGTCTATGTACAGACTGAAGCATGCCGATTCCTTGTGCAGCACAAATGCCAGATGATGCCATTCATTTATGCTCATTGAAATTTTGTCACCGCGCGAATCAAGTATTCTGCTTCCCTTGGGGACGGAAAATTCAACATTCCGCCATTTTCCGCCCGCTTTAATCGCAAAATTTATTCCGCATACGTTATCGGCAAATAAAATGTCTGTTTCATAAACAAAGTTAAAGCTGCTGTCAAGCTTTTTTTCGGGAGCCTTGTACAATTCTATGTACTTGTTCCCGTTTTCATTGTATATACCGGAATGTAAATGCAGACATCTTCTGCCACGGTAATCGGTAATTTCGGCAAAATCCTCACCCGAAAGCCAGCTTGAATTTGCATTGTTGAAGTATATACCGCCAAAGCTTCCCTCAAGCCCCGTATACAGCTCCGACTGCCCTTTCTGATACTCTTTCCTCGGACTGTTTTCGTCTATGTGCACGGACGCACGCCCGAAGGTATCGTATTCGGCATTCTTTATTTCCGCGGCATAACTCCGCACGGTGCAGCCGAATATCAGCGCACACACCGCGGTTACAATTTTATTTATATTAATTGCCGCCACCTCCCATAAGACATATTATCTTATTCCTTTTAATGTATCGTACATATTAAGACTGTCAAAGCCGTCCGTCAGAAATATTCTGAGTTCGCAGCCGTCCGCCGGAATACCTTTGGGCAGAGTCATTGTCATGGAGAACACCTCTTTGTCCGCACTGCTTGTTACCGAAACCGCATTAAAGCCCGACAAGCTGTTAAGCGCGGTATACCACCCGGCGGCAATGACCGCATTTTTTGTTTCTTTGTTTCTGTTTCTGATGACGGTTTCCAGAATTATATCCTCACCTGCTGCCGCATCGGAAAGCTTTTCCAGATATTTTCCGTTTTGCTTAAGCCTGTATCCGTTTATGCCGAACGGGTATTTCTGCGTTGTAAAGCTTAATTCTTTATCGGCGGCATATTTTCCTCCGTTTGCGGATTTTACTCTGCTCCCTATTTCCACCGTATAAGCCGTATCGGGCTGCAATCCCTCGTCAAACACCATGGTATAGGTTTTTCCGTCCTCCGAAAGCTGCGGTGTATATGCGCACAGGCTTCCGTCGGACGCTTTTACCAAAATGTTTTCCGCTGTAAGAAAGCTCGTATTCATAGGCTCGGAAAACTCAATTACCGCCTTGCTGCCCGGTTCATAAGCCTGCTGTTCGGTATCCGTAGTCAGCTCTGCCGCGAAATCCGAGGAAACTCTTATGATTTTCATATTATCCATATATATAAGCGTTTCCATATCGCTTTCAAAGCCGCCTGCCGTAATATGCAGATATGAAATATCCGTAATATCACCGTTTGACATAGGCACACGGTATGCTTTGAGTTCATCATCGACAATCACGGTTATTTCTTTGTTTACACAGTCAAAATACATTCTGAAATGATACCATCTGCCGTCGTTTTCTATTTTGTCTATCAAAACCTTTTCCTGCCCCGAACCGTACTGCAAAACCATCTGACCGTTGCTTTTTATCTGAACAGGTCCGTAAAAAATCTCTTTGTTTGCAGAAGTTATCGCTTTCAATATCGGCAGTGCGCTGTTCACCGGCGCAAACTCATCAAATCTGAATTCGCTGTCAAACATCACAATTCCGGCTTTTCCGTTGATTTTCTGCGTGTTTACATATGCGTTTTTATTGTCGCCGACAGACTGCTTGCCCAGAAATTTAAGACTTTTTCCGTGTTCGTTGTCGGTGAATTCGACCTTAAGCTCTCCTGCGCCCGCGCTTGAGTTCATAAATGAAGTCAGCGGATTTGAACCGTCAAAATTATTTATAAGCTGTTCTTCGTTTGTGCTGTACTTGATTCCCTCTATCACAAGCGTATCGGACACGACATCTTCTCCGCCGCATTTTGCATATGTGTATATTTCGTTTGAGCCGCCGCCTATCATAACGTCGAATGAGTCCTCTGAGGCATCAATCGTTTTTACTTTTTCGCCGTTCAGATAAATGTCTATTTCTTCGCAATCCTCAAAATTCTTTTTTGTAAGCTTAAAGTTTACTTTTACGTTTTCTGGCAGCTTTTCAAATTCAGTATCTGCCAGAATACCGAGAACGGGACGGTTGTCAATCGTTTTAAAGGATATTTCATCTTTAAGCGCTTCCCCGTTCAGGTCTGACGCGCCTTCAAATACGATTTTATAATCTTCGTTTTCTTTAAGTCCCTGCGGCACGGATATTTTTGCACCGCTTACATATCCGCCGCGGATTATCGGGATTATTTCCGCGTCCGCAACGTCCGCTCCGTTGTTTTCAAGCCGCATATAACTGTTTATATCCTCACCCGGAAGCAGCTCACGGCTGAAATTAAGAGTTATTTCATTCGTCGTTTTCGGATTTACCGCAAACAGCTCCGAATCTATGCTTGACGTCATCTTGAAATCTCCGCAATTGCTGTCATATGCGGTCATATTATCCAGATATTCGGCTGATTCGCCATCGCTTACCGCACGCGCCGCATTAATATTAAAGTATGCCATTTTCAACGCTTCCCCGGAAAATCCGAGCGGTGATGTATTGATTTTCTCGCCGTTTACGTACACATCACATTCATGCGTTTCAAACCGAAGCGCAAAGCGTATATCATACCAGACATTTTTCTCGTATGTTCCGAGCTCTTTGTCAAGGGCATATATTTTTCCGTTTTTCATTTCCATAGGCATCATCCAGCCCGTACCGGAAGCTTTCTGGTACTTGCCTGCCAATCTCAGTGCGGAATCCTCGCCCGTCAGATATATCGAAAACCCGAAAACTGCATTTTTTTCCAGAGCAAAGAGCGGATTTAATGCCGCTCCGCTGCTGTCCGTAACGGAGGTAAGCTTTACGCTTGTTCCGTATTTATCGTCCTCTGCCGTATCTGCCGTGATTTTGCCCTTATTCACAAACATTTGAATATAGGAATCACAAAAGCTCACACTGCCCGCAGTCCCGTCCGGTATGGATTGAAACGTATCGAAATTCTCAAAAACCGGCGACGTAACACCTTTTGCATAGGCTGTCGATGTAAGCATAAGCATTGCAAACATAATTGCCAGATATTTTTTCATTCAGACATTCTTCCTTTCGTCTTATTTTTTGAGTACCGTCATTTCGGTAACCGAGTTCCAGCCTGTTCTGTTGGCAGCTGTTCCGTGTCCCATAAATCTGATATATCTTGCGGAATAGTTAATCGGATAAAATTCGGGGTTCTCCGTCTTTCCGCTGCTTGCGCCGCTGTATACCATTGTAAAGGTTTTTGCATCGTTTGAAAGCTGTATATCGAAATACGTCTGACGCTGCGAGCCCAGGTAGAACGCAAGCGCAACACGGCTTATCGGTACAACCTCTCCCATATCGTACATAAGCCACTGACCGTCGCCGTTTGCCGACCATCTCGTTGTCAGGTCAAGGTCGGAGGCATTGTCCGCGATGTTGGTATCCGAATCGCTACACGCAACCGTCACGGGCTTTATTACATTTTCCTCATCTATTCCTTTAATCGGTACCGGCTCTGACTTTTTATCACGCACAAGAAGCATTTTCGCCGTTTCGTCAAAGCTGAATTCCTTTCCGGTCAATTCTGTGAAATCACAGGGGTACACATATGTAACTCCGTCAATTATGACGGGCACATATTGCAGCTGTATTTCCTCTTTGTTCATAACCGCCGCTGTGCTGCCCGATTTAATGCGGATTGTTTTTCCTCCGCTGCTTATTGTAATCTCCCCGGTACCGCCGTCCCATTTAACGGCAGAATCATACTTTTCAAAAATTCTTTTTGCCTGTACATACGGAACACCGTCGATAAGCTTGCTTTCGGCATATAAAAACTGTCTGGCTTTTTCGTCCCACACCGTAAAATCGCCCGATGTTTTTACCTGCATTTCGGGAACGTTCTCTGCCGTTTCCTCATGTGCCTCCGTCGGTGTAACGGTATATTCCCCGGCAGGCACTCTGAAATACAGACAATTACCGTCTTTTTCCGAGTTTGCAAAAATATTCAGTCCGTTTCCGCTTATCTGCCATGTTCCCTCCGCGACATCGGTTATAAGAAATGCCGTTTCCTTGCCGCAGCTTATTTTTATTTCGTTATTCTTCGGCTCGGAATCCTTTGCAAAAAGCACTGCTCTGTCCTTTATCAATGCTCCCACATAATCGTCCGTTTCGATTTTTTCCGTCTCAAGCTGCGGAAGCTCACTGCTGTTGTCCGTAACGTACATCGCATTCAGAAATGTATCGCTCTCCGCTTCATTTTTCGGCGAAACCTCTATTCGCCATGCGCCCTGCTCCGTTCCGTTTGCTTTCGGCGCATTTGCGAAATTCTGATTTTCCACCCAAAATTCTTTTCCGCTTCCGCCGATTTTTTCAATCGACAGATTTTTCGTTTCGGGAAGCAGAGTCTTGTTTACCAGCTTTCCGTCAAAGCCGTATTCGGTTCTTGCGATTGTTGTTGTATCGCCCTCCACATCAGGCTCTTCAATACTGTGCAGAAGCCATTTTTTCTTAAATTCTTTCTTTTTGGAATCCACCTTGTCAAACACAACCGCCGCTGCCGGATAATCCTCATCGTCCAGATTCAGAAATACAAAGCTGCGCTTATAGTCTGTTATTTTATCCGTATATGCCTTTGTCAAATCCCCTTTGAGATATGAATACTCGGGAGTTTTATCGTTGGGGCCTGCCGAATGTGCCTTTTCCTCCGCAAGAATTGCATCGTCCGCCGTCAGCTCCTCCAATGTTTTTGCCATTCCGCTCGTACGTGGATAACGCTGACCGCCGTCATTCGTACTCGAAAGCACCTGATTGTCCTTTTCGTCGGGATCATACACCGTAACCACGTTGTGCGCAATGCTTTTCTTATTGTAATTCATGTCATGCGGATAACCGTATCCTCCGCTTTGTCCCTGATATTCGCCTGAATCTATCGCCAACGCACCCTTATAGTAAATCGAAAACGCTCCGGCATCACGGTGCATATGGTCGCCTGTGTTGATTGCTTTCATTGTAACCGATGCCACAACCGCAGGAGAATCAAGTCCGTCCTGCCAGCTTGTGCGCGCAATCATTCCCGAAAGCGGCCAGCCGTTAAACTCTGTGAGCGGCAGATCATAAGGTTCTTTTGCGCCCACTTCGGGATCATCAAACAACACCGTCCAGAAATAGTCATTCACATATCCGCCCGACGCACTTTCTTTAAGGTAGCGTCCGCGGATATACGGGTCCTTGAACAAGCTGCCGACAATCATGGCGCTTCTTCTTTCCGTTCCCATATAGTAGAAATAATTTGCCGCCGAAAATGTAGGCTCATCGCCCTCTTTCATGCGGAAGCCGTCCGGACGCATATCATAAAGCCAGTGATAGTTTACATTTTTCATATTCTCGCCGAATACATTATGTATGCCCATTCTGTCAAAAATTACCGCCGCAAATGCCTCCCACTGAAATCTGTACGGACCGTAGGAGCTTCCCTCAGGGTGTCTGCCTGCGTCATAATACATTTTTCTGGGTTCGGTCATTTCGCTGAAAAATCTTCCGCCCGCAAGATTGTAAATTTCCGTATCCTCATCATAGCAGGCAATTCCGGCGCTCAGCAAATCACGCATTATTTCGCCCTCACCGGTATGCGATGTAACCGAGGAAAGGTTCGTAGGCGGATAGCCGACCTCCTTTTCCAGAGCAAGCTCCTTAAATCTTTTAATAAAATACTGCTTATCTTCATCGGTCATTCTGTCATAGCACCAGTCATATACGATTGCCGCCATAACCATAACATCGCCCCTGTTACGTGTGACGTCTCCGCCGTTTGAGAAACTGACCGTCTTTAAATAATCCTTTGCCAGCCGTATTACCTCGTCCGCAAGCTCCTTGTCGCTGTCGTCCATGACATATTTCAAAGCCTTTGCCTGAATACGCATGAGGATATTTTCCGAGAAGTTGCCGCTGTCTCTTTCAGGCAGCTTGGCATCTATGTACAAATCCGCCCAATCGTCAATAACCTTCCATGCCTTTGCAAGCTCCGGCGCTTCTCTTTTTTTAACAAGCTCGGGAATATAGTCCTTTGTCAGAAACAGTCTCGGGTGACCGCTGATAGGCTTTATTTCGGGTTCGGGATAAATCACGTCACCCATTTCCACCGCATTCGGCATATCGTTCATTTCTTTCGGTACAAATTCCGTATCGGCTGTAATCAGCACCTTGTCAATCCATGCCAGAGGCTCGGCATATCTGAAATTTATCGCCACCATTCCCGCAGGCAATGATGTGCTTTTCAGATTTATCCATTGCCAGTCGGGTTCTATGGGAAGTGCAAAATATTCATAGTGTTTACTGTTCACCGCAAGATTTATCGAGTCGGCGCCGTTATGAGTTATCCTTGCCCTTATCCATATGCTGTAAGGCCCCGATTTCTCTACCTTTATATTCATCGAATAGCTCGGGTTTTTGTTTCCCGAATTGGAGCCTTTTGTTGTTCCAGGCGCTCCGATTATATATTTTCCGCCCGAGGCATTTTCGTTCTGCCCGATTACCATATCCGACGCCAGCTTCATATCCTCTGCTTCAAAAACCAGATTTCCGTTTTTTACCGTATTCTTTTCATCCAGCAAAAGCGGAATTGACGGATTTTCAACCTTATCCCCGTAATTGATGCCGTCAGCGAATGCGGAGAAAGCAACACCGCACAGCATTGCTGCACTAAGGACTGCGGCAATAAATCTGCGTGTTATATATTTTTTAGTCATTATACGATTTATCTCCTTTCAAACACTCAATCGGTTTTATTCTCCGTTATAAATCACCATACATTTAGCATCGCCGTATCTCAGCTGCACCAGTACCTCCGACTCATGCCCCGGATAGCGTTCGCTGTCTCTGATGTCCGTATATGACGCGGCTTTCAGCGTTCCGTTTCTGCCCTCGCTGCAATCATATTCCATAAGCACAAACTTCGACGCCGGATAATATTCATAGCTTACCGTTCCGTCATACCCTTCGGCTTCAACCGTTATACTGTCATTATCCATATGTACGACTTTTCCGAAAACAAATCTTTGCTCTGTCCGAAATTCGCCTGTCGGATTTGCGGTACGGTCGTTTGCAACGGGTATTCCCATGCTGAAATACATATTTTTTCTTTCGTAGTCAAACACATATTTTGCATAATTTATGACGCCCTTTCCGTCCTGCGATATAAACAGAGCGTCACCGCGGTGCGGCAGCTCATACGTCTGATTACCGCTGTCGGACGGCGCGGGATACTGCACGGGACGCACCAGAAGCGCCTCCGGCTTTGCCGAAAGCTCGCCGGGTTTTCCGTTTATCAGTCCGCACAGAATTTTAATATCTTCGCCGTCATCATTTGTACTGTCAAGCACCTTATCCACCACGACCACATTGGCATATGTGGATATTTCGTTAATGGCATTATTCTCACATATGACTATATCCGCAACGGCACTGTTCTTTTTCGTGCCGAAAGCACTGAACAGCTGTGCCGTGCTGTCGTTTTGGAAATAGTTCTGACGCTTGACGGAATACATTTCCTCATCATTTCTTTCGGTGTCGTCGGGAACCTCCATAATGATTGTGCCGGAATTTATCAGCAGCTTTGCTCCGAAGCTGCCCATACCCGACTTATAAATCGGACGTGAGCTTAAACCGTCAAAGCCCGGGTAGCGGTAAAGTCCGTCACTCGTTCCGTCATTTGTTGCGCTGCACTGCTCCATATAATTTATTTCGTCTTTGCCGTTGAGCTTGTAGCGCACAACCTGTCTTACGGTGTTGTTGCCCACACCGCCCACGCGCTGTACGGCGGTTTTATCCGACACCTTGCCGTTTCCCGTGTCAACCGTTTCCGCCAGAATGTACCTTTTGAATACTCCGCTTTTTGTGAACAGCTTAACGGTGTAGCCGTCATTTTCTCCGAATTTTTCGTTATCATAAACATTCGTCAGATACGCCAGCTCATAGTCACTGTAATTTTCAAAATCCACCGCAAATATCTTTCCGCTGAAATTGAAATAAAATTCTCCTCTGCGTCCTGCCTTAAGCTCCGATGCCATACTGCTGTTAAGCATGCTGTTGGACAATGTATACTTTGTTTCGCCTATGGTGATTTCATCGGAACTGCCGTCATAGCTTGTAATGCTGCTGATAATGCGGTCAATCCCGGTGACAATTCTCTTTATATCCCCGTTCATGTCCTTTTCAACGCATATTACGTCATTCTTTTCTATCTGTTCAAATTTTATCGGTTCACCCACGATATTTTCAATATCGATTCTGTCCGTATCGGTTAAGTCAAGGATGTCCGCACTTCTGAATTTGTTGTAAATCACATTGTCAATAATGTTTTCGACAACATAACTGTCATATGCATGTACATAAAGTACCTCTGCTTTTCCGTCGCTGTTATTGTCGATTGCGCTGATATATCCGTCTTTTTCGCTGTTTTTAAACGGATTGAGCGTTTGCTCGTCATATACGGTGCAGAGTGTTCCGTTGTATATTACATAAGCGGATTTATCAAACTTTATATATGCTTTCTTATCCGAATCGTCATAATATTCTATTCTGTCGGAAGTAATATCCGATATATCCGAATCGGATATTCTCGTTTCGCTGTTTCGCTTTTCTTCATAATATACAATGTGCTTTTCATCGTCCGATATTGTTTTTATATATGCCTTTACATTGTAACCGATTTTGTCCCTTAAATCATAAGCGTCCGAATCCGTCCGATATATTTCGTCATTCAGCTCTACCTGATTAAGCTCCATAGCCTTTTCGCTTTTTATGTTGGTGACCGAATTTCCGTAAACTATGCCGTTTTCGGGAACAATCCGCAGATAGCAGCTTAAATAGTTCTGATCCTCCAGAATCTTGTATTGCTTTGTTCCGTCGGAATAAACAATACACATCATGCCTATATCCGCCGCACTTTTAAACAGTTCTCCGGCTTTTTCCGCCGTAATCGGATCGTCCTCCTTTATGCTGTCCGCGCCGAGACCGATTTGTGCGCTTACGCTTATATATCCGCGCGGATAACCGCCGGCTCTTACAGCCATTTCGTCATATCCGAGAAATTTTATCATCGACGTAAGCATCTGAACATACGTAACCGTATCGCCGGGGCAAAAACTGTTTTCATCAACACCGTTCATAATACCGAGCGAGTCAGCCAAATCAATCGCACTGCTGCCGAAAACATCGGTAAAACGCGTCGGCTTTCGGGTATTTTCCTGCGCTCCGTTTGTAATGATATACTGATAACTTTCCGCAAGCTCCTCACGCGTGATAAAATCGTCCGCCTGCTTTTCTCTCGATATAATTCCGGCTGCCTGTGCAAATTTCAGCGCTTGCGGCGTTTCATCGGCATAAGCCGCTTCTGCGCATACGGACATTAAAGCAACCGCCAATATCAATAAAATGTATTTTCTCAACGCACATCACTCCCAATAATGTTTATAGTCTGATAAATCAGCTTTGCCGCTTCCGCACGCGTCATGCCCGATTTGGGCGCAAATTCGTTTTCTCCTCTGCCCGAAATAATCCCCTTTGCTTTAAGTGTGTATACCGCTTCTTTGGCATATCCGCTTATTTCTCCGTCATCGGAAAACAGCTCCTCCGATGCGGCTGATCCGTTTACGGACTTTGCGGCACGATACAGCATCGCCGCACCCTCCTCCCTTAAAATGGTGTTTTCCGCACCGAACAGGGTGTCGCTTATTCCGTTTACTATTCCGGCATTGTGTGCAGCGGCAACGTAAGCATTGCTCCAGCTATTTTTCACGTCCTCGAAATCACAGGACGCATTTTCCGTATTTATCCCCAATGCCAGCACCAGAATTTTTATAAACTCCGCACGCTTGATTAAATCATTCGGGGCAAAAATTCTGTCCGATTTACCGTTTACCGCGCCGAGCGCAGTCAGTGAATTAATCGCTTCCTCCGCCCATGATACGTCTTTAAGATCGTCAAATGCGGAGGTGTTTTCTTTGACCTGTTCGCTGACGCTGTTTGACGGTGCAGCCGGAAGTCCGCCCGTTTTCGTGCCGCCGCCGCCTCCGCCGCCATTGTTTCGATTATTGTTCTGCGACTTGCCGACTTCATCAACGGCGCTGTTAAATGCCGCCGCAAGCTGCAAAATATTCTCTGCCGGCTTTGATATAAACAGGGAATAAACACGGTTTTTTATTTCTGTACCGCCGCTCAGGCTGTTCAGCTTAAAGCCGCATGAAAGATATTCGCTCCTGTATCTTTCAAAGAAATAGTCCAGATGACCGAATCCCATTTTGTTATAATATTTTATTCCGAAATACAAAATCTCCTCATTGAACGACTTTATAAATTCATCGGCTGTTTTAAAGTTTTTTCCAAGCAGTCTTTCCGTAAGCTTTTTGCGTCCTTCGGCGCTCAGGGATTTATTATAATCCTCCAATGTGTCCGAACCGCTTAGCCCCAGAACCTCCGCATACATAAAATCGTTATTATCGAAAATCAATGTTTCCCTGGAATCGTTGTACGCCGCCAGAACACACGATTGCATCAGATATTTATACATAATATTTGTATCATCGGTATACTTTTTTCCGCTTAAAGAATCACGTATTGATAATATACTTTCTGCAATTTTTGTTTTATTGCCGGAAACGTATGGTATGTAGTCATACAAGCTGTATACACGCATTATTCTGTCAAGCTCTTCCGTAAGCGCTGCCGAACCGGAGGCGCTGTTGATAAAATCAATTATTTCCTTTTTTACCGAAGCCGGATAAAACTCAAACGTCTTGGTGTATTTTTCGGCAGGAGTTTTCATAATAACATTGAAGCTGCCGCCCGATGACGTATTCATACGAACGGTAAATTCAGCTTTGCGGCCGAAATATTCCGTATCGAAAAACTGCACCGCATCACTGTTTTGGGCATAATCATTTTCCTTTATGCTCGTCTCATCCTTGCCCGGATTAAATATAATCAGCGAGGTATTGCCTGCCGTTTCCGGCTCGGCGGATATACATACTATATCCTTTTCCGCGTCCGTTATTGATATATTTATATCCGCAAAGGCTGCTGCGGAACAGATAAACAATGCAATAAACCCGACTAAAAATCCTATCTGTTTCTTCATAATAACAGTTTTCCACTCCTTTCAAGCATCAGCTGCTTATCCCTTAACCGCGCCTATCATTACACCCTTGACAAAGTATTTTTGCAGGAACGGATATACAGCCAAAATCGGGATTGTCGCTACGACTATTACTCCGTATTTTACCGATTCGCCCACGGATTCCTTGTCAACCGCAGTCACTCCGCCGGTCATGGCAGACGTATCGTTGCTCATGAGCACACCGCGCAAAACCAGCTGCAACGGGTATTTTACCCTGTCCTGAATAAACATCATTGCGTTAAACCATGAATTCCAATAGGAAACCGCATAGTAAAGTATTATTACCGCTATTGTCGGCATCGCAAGGGGAATAACAATTTTAAAAAGTATTGTGAGGTGTCCGGCGCCGTCAAGCTTTGCCGACTCCTCCAGGCTGTCGGGAATCGAAGCAAATCCCGTGCGCATTATTATCAGATTGAATGTGTTTACCGCAGTCGGCAGTATGAGCGACCATATGCTATTATACAGTCCCAAATCCTTTACAGTAAAATAGAACGGAATCATGCCGCCCGAGAAGAACATCGTGAACATCACATACAGCATGACAGGCGTTTGAAGCATAACATTTTTTCTTGACAGAAAATACGCTCCCATCGCCGTAACCAGAACGCTTATAAATGTTCCCGCAACAACTACGAATATTGTATTTGCATATCCTCGCAGAATCATCGGGTCTTTAAATACCATTTTATATCCGCCGATTGTGAAATCCAGGGGTTTAAGCAAAATTCCTCTGTGAGCCAAAAGCAGATTGCCGTCGCTGAAAGAAGCCATTACTATATGTATCATCGGATAAAAGGTGCAGATTACAACCGCAATCATAAGCAGCACATTAAACACGTCGAATATCCGCGAAAGTGCGGAAACCTTAATTTTATTTTTTCTCATTATGCTTCCCCCTTACCACAAAGACGTTTCGCTTATTCTCTTGCTGAACTGATTTGAAAGCACAAGCAGAAAACAGTTTATAACGGAATTGAACAGCCCCACTGCGGCGCTGTAACTGTAACCGCGTTCGAGAATACCTTTTCTGTACACAAACGTGCTTATAATATCCGAAGTTTCGTATATTGCCGGATTGTACAGCAAAATTACCTTTTCGTAACCCACATTCATCATTCCGCCTATTCTTAAAATAAGCATTATAATCACAGTCGGAATTATGCCGGGGATTGTAACGTAAAGCATTTGTTTCCATCTGCCTGCGCCGTCAATTTCGGCCGCCTCATAAATTGACTGGTCTATTCCCGACAATGCCGCAAGATATATAATACTCGACCAGCCTATTCCCTGCCATATTTCGGACAACACATAAATAGGAACAAACAACCGCGGATTATTGAGCATTGTCTGCCGCTCCGCGCCGAAAACCGCCAGTAAATCGTTGATTATTCCGTTTTCAGCCGTAAATTCCTTGATCAGGCTGCATACGACAACCAACGAAATAAAATGCGGCAGATACGAAAGCGTCTGCACCACTCTCGGAAATACTTTGCCTTTAAGCTCGTTTATCAGAAGCGCCAGAACAATCGGCGCCGGAAACGCAAAAAGCAGTGTACTTATACTGATAACAAGCGTATTTTTTAAAATGCGCCAGAAATACGGATTGGTTATAAACTCATGAAAATATTTCATTCCTACCCATTCGCTTCCCATAATTCCGGCTCTCGGCTGATAATTTTTAAATGCGATAATTGCTCCGTACATCGGTTTATAACAAAACAATGTATAAAATATAATCATCGGCAGTGCAATAAGATACAGCGTGCTGTTGCGCTGCATATCTTTTTTAAGTCTTTTGCCGAACGGTATCTTTACATCATGCTGTTTTTTTGTATTTATCATGTTGCTCGATTTCCTTTCCTGTGTTAAACGGGGCTGTTTAAAAAGTCAATTGACTTTTTTAAACAGCCTTAACTTTTTCAAGGGGATAGGAAAAAGCTTTGGAATCAACAAACTGAGCCGAAACTTTAGTTTTGGGATACCCGACGGCGTATGTGTATACGCCGAGAGGCGAAGTTTGTTGATAGCAAGAAAAGGAAGAATTACATGAAAATCAAGTTTTTTGATTTTTCTGCCTAATCCAAAACGAACTACAGCGTTTTTAATATCCGCAATATGTGTTTTTATTTCTTTTCTTGCGTTCCGGAGTTTTTTAACATCCCCGTTTAATTGATTTTATCTTGCCAGATACCTTTCGTATGCAGCCTGATATATGTCAAGCACTTTGTCCATACCGAAATTCTTGAGATCTGCTATATAACCGTCAAATTCGTCCAGATTTTCCAGTCCCATAACATATCTTAATGTTTTTTCGTCAACGTATGTTTTAACGTTGTTAAGGATTGATGCGATTTCTTCGCTTTCATCTGCGGTGAAATTGATATACGGCACATTTGTCTTTTCCGCTTCGCTCTTTGACCATACCTCAAGCGCATCCTTCTGCGGCGGCAGACTGTAATACTGCTCCAGATATTCCTTAGCCTGTATAAACGGACCCGTCTGATTGCCTCTTATGTATTTTCCCATAGCTGCGCCCATTGACAAGCCCTCGGGATTTTTCATTATTACGTCCGTATATGTCGGATAATTGTCAACCATATTATAGCTTTCGCCCTCTATACCGAAGTTATAGAGCATTCTTCCCTTTTCACTGTAGCCGTAATCAAGGAAACGCATTGCCAAATCCACATTTTTACAGCTTGATGTAATCGCCGCTCCGTAGGTTGTTGCCATAAAGTTCTTTTGACCGAATTGCGCCGTTTCACCCTTGTTGAGTGTTATATGCGGTGCCGGAGCAAGCTCTGCTCCCGAATTTTTTGCATTGAGTGCCTGCTGCCATTTTCCCAGACCGCTGCCGGCAAAGCTGAATGTTGCACCCGTTTCTCCGTTCAAAATCTTGGCATCAAGGCCCTTGCTGTCAAGGTTTGCGATGTTTTTATCAATAAGTCCTTCCTTATACCACTGTGCAAACGTGGTCAGAAAATCCTTATATCTTCTGTCGTAAGGTCCGTAAACAACCTTTCCGTTTTCTATGAAGAAATCCATTTTTATTCCGTATGCTCCGATAAAATCTCCGTTGCGAAGCATATTGTCATGATATGCAAGCGGTGCCGCCGCTCCCTTTTTCTCTTTGAACTGCGTTAAAACATTGTGCCATTCATCTATCGTTTCCGGCATGGACAGTCCCAGCTCGTCAAGCCAGTCCTTTCGGACAATCGGACCTTGAACCACCAGCATTTTCTTATCCTCCGCTATACACGGAAATGCGTAATACTCATTGTTGTCCGTTTTTATCAGCTTATCTATATCGGGATTTTCCGAAAGGTATTTTGCCAGATTCGGTGCATTTTCCTTCATTTTATCGCCGAGATTAATAATAAAATTATCCTCCAGCGCCTTTGCGCCGCCGCCCGGCAATGATGCCCAGCCATATTCTATAATATCCGGCAGATCGTCTGAGGTGAGAAGTATATTAAGCTGATCCGAAGCCTGCCCCAGCGGCGGATGAATCCACTTTATATCAACTCCCGTTTCATTTTTCAGCTCCTCCGCGAAACGCGTCTTGCCCTCGTCCTCAGAGGTTTCGGCAACATTTCCGTTAAGCTCCATCCAATATGTAAGCGTTGTGCTGTTCTGGATAGGGTAACCGTTAAATTCCAGCTTTTCCGAGGTCTCCTCTTTTTTTCCGCAGCCTGTCACCGCAGCGGCGCACAATACTGATGCAAGAATTATCGGTATGATTTTTTTGTCCGTTTTTTTCATAGTGTTAAGCTTCCTTTCCTTTTACAGATTTTTCTCTCCGCACACCGTACATATGCGGTAACTGTTACTTTAATTATACTTCTCTTTCCCCCGATGTTCAATTTTCAAAAGCACCGATTTATGTACAAAAACACCTTTAAACGGCTTATTTATGCAAAAAAGGCTGTTTAAAAAGTCAATTGACTTTTCAAACAGCCTCAGTTTTTCCTATGGAACGGAAGAAAACGAAATCCCTTAAATTCCCTTATTCATTTTTATATACTGCCCCGGTGTTATACCCTCATATTTTTTGAATATTCTTATAAAGGTATGCTGGCTTTCGTATCCGACCATTTTCGCCGCCTCGCCGACCGAAACCGACGGCTGAGTTTTGAAAATTTCTTTTGCCTTGCTTATGCGATACTGCATAATATAGGCGAGCAGCTTTATTCCTGTTTTTTCCTGGAACACACTGGACAAATACTTTGAGGTCAGTCCCATATGTTCCGCAATCACGGATACCGCCAGCTGCGAATCCGAATAATTTTCCTCTATAAACCTTATAATCTTCTGCTGCATATTTTCATTTATCTGCAGAGATATACATTTACATACATTTTTCATCATATCATTAAGCAATTCACGCATATCATAAATATTTCTGCACTTTAATATGCTTTCCAATACGTTGGGACTTATGCAGTCATCTGCTCTGCATGACAGCTCATTGATTGTTTTCATAACGGTAGACGCTATATTGAATATCAGGCATCTTGCAAATTCGACATTCATATTTTCATTTTCGAAATTAACCGCATATATTTCATTCAATACATTTTCGGCATTTTCAAAGTCGCCGCTTTTAATATAATTAACCAGCTGACGCTCCTTTTCGACGGGGTAGTAATAATAAATATTCTCATGCTGAATATTTGCATCAGAATATTTTATAATCGCCCAATCCTTATAGAAAATCTTATGCTCCAGCGCTGCAAGGCACTCGTCATACGCTTCACAGATATTGGCATATGTATCATGTACACCGCTTACAACCGTAATAAACGAAAAATCAAAGTACTCTCTTATTATCTTCTGCGTTTCCTTTATACACAGCTCTATAACTCCCTCAAAGCCGTTTTCCCTGTCGGTATTCACAATATACACCGACATATTATCTACAATTGTTGACATTACATATACGCTGCTCTGCAAAACCTCGGAAAATATACTGTCAACAATGAAATTCCCCAGACTTAACCGTTTCCTTGCATTAAGCTCCTCTTCCTCCTTAAAAACATTGTCGGGTTCTTCTATTTTGCACAGTATAACCGCATATTTGTTTCCTATGGGAGTTATGCCCAGCTCCGCCTTGGATTTTTCCCATTCATCGCTTTTGACACTGCCGTTTAGCAGTGAATTGAAAAATCCGCGCCTGATAACATTTTCGTTATTTTCAAGCATGTTTTTTAACGATTGCTTCTGGGTACTTATTTCGCGAAATGCCTGCTCTATGGCAGCGTATTCGTTGACATTCTTTTCAATCGGCATATTTGTTGCCGATGCAATTCTCATCAAAATATTTCTGACAGGCTTATAGCTGTACTGCAATTGCAGCAGGAACACACTCACGCACACGAAAATGTACACAAGCAGGAACACCAAGCTCCATATTTTTACTCTGTTTACATCTTTAAGCATATCCTTCTGTGAAATTACCGCAAAAACATTCCATGACGGTACATTTATTTTCTCATGCAGAATATAGAATTTTTCACCGTTTACTGTTTTTTCTCCCTCACCCATATTACCGAAAACCTCATCGGGTACATGCCGCGCTCCTTCGCTTTTTATAAGCTCCGCACCGCTGCTGTTAAATACCGCAAAAGCAGGTGTGCTGTTCGGTTCTATTGTAAATGCATCTACAAATTCTTTCTCGTCCACCATACTTATACAGACGGCAAATGCTTTGTTTTTTTCAAAAGCCATAGGCTGTATAAACGAAATACACTGTGTATCGAGCGATTCGCTGTAGCTTTTCACCGTTACACTTTCCTGATGAAAATTCCGTTTTTCGGTGATTTCCGCTTTCCACTTATTATATTCTTCCCGTCCGCCGTTGTAATATGCTTCATAAAAGTCCTCGCTCGGAAAAGCGCCTCTTGAAGTTACGCAGTAGTCCGATTTCGGAAAATATATAAACATTTCATTGATTACCGGATTTGAAACCATCCTGTTTCGCAACTCTTCGGTCAGCAGTCTCAGTTCATACCTCTGCTCCGTTGTCATGTCATTTTCAAAATTCTTTATATTGTTCAGATATCTGTTCCGCTGGATTTGCGTTGTATTGTAATTCAGCCAGTCGGTTATATTTTTTATGTTTTTTACCGCCGATTCGACAATTGCACCGTTATATTCTATTGTATTTTTGATTATAACACCTGACATATTAGAATAAAGTATAATCCATACCGCTAACGGGATTATAATTATTGCCGCAAACGACAGACACAGCTTATACAAAATACTTCTGTTTTCATTCTCATGTGTTGTTTTCAAACATTTCACCCTTTGCTATTATAGTGATTGCTTATTTAGTATACCATACCGTGTCGTTTAATTCAACCGAATTCTTTGTACAAAAACACAGATTTCGATACAGAAACACCAAATACAAAGGCTGTATAATAACACAAAATCCCCGAACCGACTACAGATTTCCCGTTTTTTTCGCCTTGGAGTGGTATAATATAAATAGAGTCGACAAACACCCAAAAATCTGATATAATAAATCAGAAAGAGGGAAAGAAAATGTCAAAGTA
>JABLTK010142960.1_pt1 | contig 26278 bp, 20 predicted proteins | sample 7160131 | NCBI WGS metagenome assembly JABLTK01 (sample SAMN14651221, study PRJNA627086) | human gut metagenome | isolation source: feces | host: Homo sapiens
AATTAGTACCTATTGATGAAATGCCGATTGAAACCGTTGATGCTTTAATTGTGTCAACGTCTTATTTGCAGTGAAGTGTGACCCGGTGTGAAGAAAAATCAACATAAATAATATTGCGCAGGATGGCACTGGTGCCATCGGGAAGTTTTACCGTACGCATCTTCTCAATTTCTGCGAGGTTAAGCCGGTGACGGTGGCGCTGGCGCCCAAGACCTCTGCCGGGCAAGCCGGCCTGCTCTATGAGGGCCACGATTATGCCGCGCTGGGCGCGGCGGCGGACTATTGTCTGCTGATGACCTACGAATGGGGCTATGCCTACAGCGCGCCCATGGCCGTCTCCCCGATCCCGAAGATCCGGCAGGTACTGGACTATGCCGTCACCGCCATCCCGGCAAAAAAGCTGCTGCTGGGGATCTCCAGCTATGGCTACGACTGGCCTCTGCCCTATACGCAGGGCAAGACCCGGGCCAGAAGCATCGGCTGTCAGCAGGCCATCACTATCGCCCGGGAGCACGGGGCGGACATTCTCTTTGACGAGTCGGCCCAGGCCCCCTACTTCCGCTATACGGCGGAGGGGCGGGCCCACGAGGTCTGGTTTGAAGACGCCCGCTCCATCCGGGCCAAGCTGGGGCTGGCGGCGCAATATGGGCTGGCGGGCGTTGGCTACTGGAACCTGATGCGCCCCTTTCCGCAAAACTGGCAGGTGCTGGACGCGCTCTGCCGCATCCGGCGGTAAAAGCGGCAAAAAGAAAGAAAGAGAAAGAAAGAAAAAGAAAGAAAGAAAGAGACGCGAAAGAGACGCGAAAGGCGTCTCTTTTTCTTTTGCTTTTTGCAGCGGCCCTATAAGCCGGGTTCTGTAGTCGGCAGCCATCTATCTTGGGCGAACATTGCTGTCCGTCTCTTTGCCACCCGTCTGGAGATTGGCCGAGCAAGCCGTAGCCCCCAAGTCGGTGTTGCTTCGGATAGAGTTTACAGGATGCCCCGGTCACCCGGGACACCGGTGGGCTCTTACCCCACCTTTCCACCTTTTCCCCGCCGGGGGGGCGGGGTAGTCTATTTCTGTTGCACTTGTCCGGCGGTCGCCCGCGGCCGATGTTATCGGCTATCCTGCTCTGTGAAGCCCGGACTTTCCTCACGGAGTCGCCCCCGCGCGGCTGCCCGGGCCGCTGCTGTCTTATTATATCGGCGGCGGGAGAAAATGTCAACGCCGCCTTTTGAAAAGGCTGTTTCTGAACCAGATTTTTAAGGAAGAATTCAGGAAAAAGGGATAGCGTTTTTCCTTTTCTCATGCTATAATAAGCTCGAATCCATAGCAAGTCAAAATAAAAGCTCAAAATAAAAAATTAGGGAGGTTTTCAAGCATGAAATTGTTTGGAAGAAAAACACTGGCACTGCTTCTGGCGCTGACCATGATGCTGTCTCTGTGCTCGTTCACCGCGTTTGCGGAGAATGGAGGCCAAAGCGGCAGCGGCACCGGCGGCGCCGGCACCGAAACTGGCGGCAGCACCGGCACCGGCGGCGAGACCGGCGGCACGACCCCTGCGCAGAAAACGCTGCAGAGCGTTGCGCTGAAAGTCGGCGAGACCGCGCCTGTCGTTGGCTTTGGCACGACGGAAGCGGAAGTGAAAGCCAAGCTGGCCGCTCTGAAGTTCACTTATACTTATTCCGACAATTCCACCGATGAACAAACCATCGCCAACTGGAGCTGCAGCGCCGGCTATAAGGCCACGGTTCCCGGAAACTATACCTTTACCGGAGATGTGGGACTGAGCAACAGCAATCCCACTGTCAGTGTGACTGTGAAAGCCGTCAAGAGCGTTGACCTGGCCGCGCCCTCCTCCGTGGAAAACGATCCGGCTTTGACCAGCGTCTCCGCAGTTGACAAGCTGCCCAAAAACTTTACCGCAACATTTGACGGTGCAGACGCAAAGACTCTGAAAGTGACCGATTATTACACCTGGAGTCTGACTGACCCCGCTTCTTATGGCTCCGGCGTTCTGGTTCCCAAGAAATATACCTACACCGCAACTCCGAAGAGCGAATATTCTTCCTTCGGCCTGACTGCTAAGACTGTGGTGCTCACGGTTACCTCCAAGACCGTCAGCAACATTACAGCGAAGCTCTTCTACGATGAAGACGGCATGCTGGACGATGTGAGCGCGAATGTGGGCAAAGTGAATCTGAGAAGCCTGATCCTCGCGCAGCTCCCGGCGAAAGACGCTTCCAACAACGCTCTGACCTATGATACGGTCGCTTTTACCAACTACAGCATGAGCGTCGGCTCCATGGACGGCGAGACCTGGCGTGTGAACAGCTGGCGCTATAGCGACAAGGACAAGGAGACCGGCTCCGTGCAGTATTCCGTGACCAGCGGCAGCGGTCTCGTGTATACCGGCACCGTGAATCTGACCGCAGTCCGCTTCACCGGCTATATCGGCGCAAAGGTCACCAACACCTCCGGCACCGACAGCTTCTTCAAGGACAATGTGGTCAATGCGATCGAGGGCTATCTGAGCGATCTGGGCCTGAGCAGCAGCTATTATATTGTCTTTGACGATATCGGCAGCGACGGCGGCACCCTCTACCTGACCTCCGCGAAAAACGATGTGGCCGAAGAGGACGAGGTCTACAGCCGCTCTGACCTGCGGGATATGTATTATGAGTCCAACTACGACGGCGAAAAATTTGAGCTGGACTATTCCGTCTACGACGATAAGGACGCCAACAAATACGATCGGATCTTCAGCGGCTCTGTCGTGATCGAGAATCCCCAGATCCTGAATGTGAAGGTCTCCATCACCAAGGACGATGTTTACAATTTCAGCTCTCAGGAGCTGCAGGACGCCCTGTCCGAGCTGGATTCCGACTGGACGCTGGACCGCATCGAGCTGAACAGCATCTCCGTCAACGGCGGCAAACTCTGCTATGATTACGACGACAGCAAGACCCTGTCCAAGAATACCAGCGCTTCCAGAGGCACCTATTATGTGGAGCCCTCCAAGAGCTCTCAGAAGTCCATCGACCTGATCACCTATGTGCCCAAGGAGAAGAGCTCCAGCCGCAGCTATACCGCGGAGTTCGGCTTTGAGGCGCACTACACCTACACCGACAAGCGCGGCAAGGAACGGACCGGCACGGTAGACGGCATGCTCGTCATCACCGTTCAGGAGCCCGCCGATATCACCATCTCCGCTTCTGCCAACGGCTATGCCACGCTGGACGCCAGCCTCTTTGAGGATTACTGCGCGGATCATGTCCGCTCCACCCATAAGAACTATGAGCTCTGCTATGTGGAGTTTACCGGCGCGCCCAACAGCACCGCTTACGGCTATCTCTATGAGAACTATAAGAGCGGAATCTACAATGGCGCGAAGATCAAGTCTCCCAACGGCAAGAAGTTTGCCCTGACGGACATCAGCGCCAAGGACAAGAACGCTTACGATCTGGAAAGCGTCTCCTATGTCCCCGGCACCCGCAACTGCACCGGCGGCACCTTCACCATCTACGGCGTGAAGCCCGGCACTACCATCAAGTCCAGCACCAGCTTCACCAAGCTCTGTGAAGGCACCATCGACTTCGTCATCGACGGCGGCTCCGTCTCCGGCAACACCAAGAAGGTGGATCTGGACGCTTCCAAGACTTATAGCAACTTCTATTACGACCTGATCAACAGCAATGTGGCTTCTGTCCGGTTTGTCAGCGTTACCGGCGGTAAGCTCATCTATCGCGATGTTTCCAGCCAGACCCCCATCACTCCCGGCACGGATGTTTATTATCTGAGCAGCACCGGCTATCTGGCCGGCCGCAAGATGCTGAGCAATGTGGTCTTCCTCCCCGGCTATAATCAGACCTCTGCCACCATCACGCTGAAGGCCTTCGACGCCAAGGACAAGAGCGCCAATGCGCAGTATATCTTCACGATCAAGCCCGTGACCACCAGCAGCTTCTCCGATATGAACGGCTACAGCAGCTATGCCGGCTCTGTTGGCCTGATGACCAATCTTGGCATCATCAACGGTGTGGGCAACAATAAGTTCAATCCCACCGGCTCCGTCACCCGCGGCGAATGGATCACCATGCTGTATCGCGCGGCCGGTTCTCCCGCCGTCTACAGCAGCGTCAGCTTCACCGATGTTCCCAGCTGGTGCAAGGATGCCGTCCAGTGGGCCGTCCAGAACGGCATTACCGATGGCATCGGCAACAACAAGTTTGGCCCCGACATGACGCTGGACCGGATGCAGATCGTCACCTTTATGTATCGCTTTGCCAAGCTGCAGGGCATGGATGTTAGCTCCACTCTGTATCTGAGCGCCTATACCGACGGCAATACCGTGGATGCCTGGGCGCAACCCGCCATGAAGTGGGCGCTGCAGAAGGGCTATCTGGATCCCGTCGGCGGCAAGATCCAGCCCAAGGGCACCATGACCCGTGTCTTGGTGGCCGACTGCCTGGCTCGTCTGCTGACCAAGTAACAACACAGCGCGTTTGCGCAGCTTTTCTCCTTTTCCGTGCCGGGCCTTCGGGCCCGGCGCGGTCTTTAAGATCAAATCAGAACGAACAGGACGCTGCTTTTATGGTTTTTTCCAGCTTTCATTTTCTGTTTTTCTTTCTCCCCGCCCTGCTGCTCTGCTATTTTCTGATCCCGCAAAAGCTGCGGGCCGGAAGGAATCTCCTGCTGCTGGCCTTCAGCCTGTTTTTTTATGCCTATGGAGGCGTGCGGTTTTTGCCGCTGATGCTGGTCTCCATCGGCATCAACTATCTTTTCGGTCTGCTTTGCGCCCCGGGGCTGCGGGGACGCAGGCTTTTTCTCTGGCTGGGGACGGCTTGTAACCTGGCGCTGCTGGGCTGGTTCAAGTATGCTGGCTTTGCTGCCCGAAACCTTCGTCTGCTGGGCGCTGAGCTGGCCATCCCGGAGGTGGTTCTGCCCATCGGGATTTCCTTTTTCACCTTTCAGGGCATGAGCTATGTTTTTGATGTTTACCGCGGCGAGGCGGCGCCGGAGAAAAATCCCCTTTGGGTGGCGCTTTATGTCTCGCTCTTCCCCCAGCTGGTGGCGGGGCCCATCGTCCGCTACACTACCGTGGCCGGAGAGATCCGCACGCGGCAGGAAACGCTGGATGGGTTTACCGAGGGTGCGGTGCGCTTTCTTTTCGGCTTGAGCAAAAAGCTCATTTTAGCCAACGGCGTAGGTGCGCTGGCCGACGCGGTCTATGGCAGCACGCTGTCGGGACTAACCGTGTCGCTGGCATGGCTCGGCTCGGTGGCCTATACGCTGCAGATCTATTTTGACTTTTCCGCCTACAGCGATATGGCCATCGGGCTGGGGCGTATTTTCGGCTTTCATTTTCTGGAAAACTTTGATTATCCCTATATCTCCCGTTCCATCACCGAGTTCTGGCGACGGTGGCACATTTCCCTCTCCACCTGGTTCCGGGATTATGTCTATATCCCTCTGGGCGGCAACCGCCGGGGCCCCTGGCGTCAGCTGCTGAATCTTCTGATCGTCTGGAGCCTGACGGGGCTCTGGCACGGCGCGGAATGGACCTTTGTCCTCTGGGGGCTTTATTACTTCCTGCTGCTGGCGGGAGAGCGCTTTATCTGGGGAAAGGCCGTGGCCCGGTTGGGCCCGCTGCGGCATCTTTACGCCCTGTTTTTCATCAATGCGGGCTGGGTGCTTTTCCGAGCAGAAAGCGTATCCAAGGCAGGTGGGGTGCTTCGGGCCATGCTGGGCGGCGCGCCCCTTTCCGACGGACGCACCACCTATTATCTGCTGGAATACGGCTGGGTTCTGGCGCTGGCCGTGCTGGCGGCGCTGCCCTGGAAGCGCTGGCTGGAGCAATGGCTGCAGGCCCGGCAGCAAAGGGCGCTGCCCCGGATCCTGCTGCTCTGGTGGCCAAGGCTGGCAGCGCTGGGGCTTTTGGCCTTGAGCTATATGCAGCTCCTGACCTCTACCTTTAACCCCTTCATTTATTTCCGCTTCTGAGAAAGGAGGACGCGCTATGAAAAAAACTGCAAATCTGGTCTTTACCGTCCTCTTTCTGCTGTTTTTGGGGGCCGTTGCCGCCATTACGCTGAAGCAGAGCGAGAGCACCTACAGCTATTTTGAAAACCGCAGTCTGGCCAAAGCACCGGAATATTCCCGGGAGAGCCTGCTGGACGGAAGCCTTTTTTCCGCCTGGGAACGCTTTTCCACAGACCACGCCGCCGGCCGCGGCACCATGATCCGCATCAGTACGCTGCTGCGGATGGAGCTTCTGAAGCTGCCCCAGGTGAACGAGGTGGTGATCACAGAGGACCGGCTGCTGCATTTTTATCCCTATGGCAGTTGGGAGGATGCCGACCCCGTTCAGCAGAGTGCAGAGACCGCCCAGTCGCTGGCAGCGCTGCAGGCTCATGTAGAGGAAAATGGCGGGCGCTTCTACTTTGTGGGGCTTCCCAACCAGCTGAGTTATTTTCAGGAATGCTACCCGGATTATCTGGACCGGGCGAAGGACTATCTTCCCGCGCTGCATCGGGCGTTTCCGGAAGCGCTGGCCCGGAAGGGCGTCAATTTCATTGATCTGGTCGCTGCCTTTGAGGCGGCGGGCAAGCCCGCGGAATACTATACGGAAACGGACCACCACTACAGCCTGAAGGGCGCCATGGTTTCCTACCGGGCCATTGTGAAGCGGCTGCAGGCGGACGGACTGGACATCCCGCTGCTGGAGGAGGAGGACTGGGAATATACCACCCTGCCCAACCCCTTCCTGGGCTCCCGCAACCGCAAGCTCTATGCCCTCTGGGAGACCCGCGACCGGCTCACCTATGCCGTCCCCCGGGAGGAGATCCCCTTCACCCGCACAGACAACGGCCAGGAGGTGGCGCCAACGGTCCTGCGGCTGCCGGAAAATGACACCGCACCTGTGGAATATCTGGTCTATATGGGCGGCGACAAGGGCGAGACCATCCTGCGCACGGACCGGCCGGAGCTTCCCAAGGTCCTGATTTTTGGGGATTCCTTTACCAATGCGCTGGAAACGCTGCTCTACCCTTCCTTTGATGAGATGCGCTCGCTGGATCTGCGGCATTACAATGCCAAGACCCTGTGGGACTATATCGAAGACTATCAGCCGGATATCGTTTTAGACATCCGGGACGACAGCTCCTGGGGCGATCCCACCAGCCCCAACAGCATTTTCCGATAAGCCCTCCGGGCGGCCATGGCAGCGGGTCATGGCCGCCCTTTTCAAATTGTTCATAGTTTTTTGCTTGATTCCCGGATTTTGCAGTGATACACTCTTTTGTATGGAAATATTTTCTGTCTCTGGAAAAACAGAATGCTGACCACGCCCTTGGGGCGGTGCAAGCGGGAGTTCTGCGGGCCTTTGGCTCCTGTTCTCCCGCCCTGTTTTTCTTTTGACGGTCCATTTTTTTGAGAAAGGAGATCCTTCATGCTCAAACGGCTTGCCGCCTGCGTAAGGGAATTCAAAAAGCCCACGGTCCTTACGCTGATCTTTATCGTGGGCGAATCTATCATCGAGACCATGATCCCCTTCATCACCTCCAATCTGGTGAACGACATCAAGGGGGGCGTGGTGCTTTCCCAGCTGCTCCGCTCCGGCGGGCTTTTGCTGCTGCTGGCCATGCTTTCCCTGGGCTGCGGCGGCGCGGCGGGCGCCTTCTGTGCAAAGGCCTCGGCAGGCTTTGCCCGCAACCTGCGGCACGATGTTTTCAGCCGCATCCAGCGCTATTCCTTTGAAAACATCGACCGCTTTTCCTCCGCCTCGCTGGTGACCCGCATGACTACGGACATCAGCAACATCCAGCAGGCCTATATGATGCTCATCCGCGTGGCCGTCCGCGCGCCCCTGCTGCTGATCTTTTCCACCACCATGGCCTTTATCATGGGCGGAAAGCTGGCGCTGACCTTTGTGGTGGTGATCCCCGTTTTGGGCTGCGGCCTGCTGCTCATCGGCAAAAAGGCGCTGCCCACCTTCCGGCGCATCTTCCGCAAGTATGACCGGCTGAATGAATCCATTGAGGAAAATGTCCGGGGGATGCGCGTGGTCAAGGGCTTCGCCCGGGAGGACTATGAAAAGCAGAAATTTGACGCCGCCAACGACACCATCCGCAAGGACTTTACGCTGGCGGAGCGCATCGTGGCCCTCAATGAGCCGCTGATGCAGGTCTGTATGTATTTCAACATGATCTTCATTCTGTGCGTAGGCTCCAAGCTCATCATCACCAGCCGGGGGCAGACGCTGGATGTGGGGCAGATCTCTGCCATGCTCACCTATGGCACGCAGGTGCTTATGAGCCTGATGATGCTCTCCATGATCTATGTGATGCTGACCATGTCTGCCGAATCAGCCAAGCGCGTCTGCGAGGTGCTGCAGGAGGAGCCCTCCCTTGCCGACCCGGCGCAGCCCGTTCTGCAGGTCAGAGACGGCTCTGTGGATTTTGACCATGTGAGCTTCAAATATTCCGCCCAGGCCAGGCGCTTTGCGCTGGAGGATATTGATCTGCATATCCGCTCCGGCATGACCGTCGGCATTCTGGGCGGCACCGGCTCCTCCAAATCCACGCTGGTGCAGCTGATCCCCCGTCTGTATGATGTGACGGAGGGCAGCGTAAAGGTAGGCGGCGTGGATGTCCGGGAATATGATCTGGACGCCCTGCGCTCCGCTGTGGCCATGGTGCTGCAGAAAAATATGCTGTTTTCCGGCACCATCCGGGAAAACCTCCGCTGGGGCGACCCGAACGCCACAGACGAGGAAATGCGGGAGGCCTGCCGTCTGGCCCAGGCGGATGAGTTTATCCAGTCCTTCCCGGAGGGCTACGACACCTACATCGAGCAGGGCGGCGCAAATGTCTCCGGCGGCCAGAAGCAGCGGCTCTGCATCGCCCGGGCTCTGCTGAAGAAGCCGAAGATCCTGATCCTGGACGATTCCACCTCCGCCGTGGACACCCGCACCGACGGTCTGATCCGGGCGGGCTTCCAATCCTACATCCCGGAGACCACCAAGATCATCATCGCCCAGCGGATCGCCTCCGTGCAGGATTCCGATCTGATCCTCGTGCTGGACAACGGCCGCATCGCCGACGCCGGCACCCACGCGCAGCTCATGGTCTCCAGCGCCATCTACCGCGAGACCTATGATCAGCAGACGAAGGGAGGCAGCGACCATGAATAAATCCCGTTCCATGCCCGCAAGGCCCATGGCCGCCCCCGGCGGAAAGGACCGTCCCGCGCCCCGGAAGGGCGTCTTCGGCCGGCTTTTGAAGCTGCTGTTCCGCTCCTTCCCTGTGCTGCTGCCGGTGGCTGCCTTCTGCATCCTGTTCAACGCGGTGGCCGCGGCCGTCCCCGCCATCTTCCAGCAGAAGGTCATCGCCGTCATCGAGCAATGGTTCACCTCCGGCGACTGGCCCTCCGCCAAGGCGCAGATCGTGCCGCTGCTCACCGTTTTGGGCGGGCTTTATGTTCTGGCGGCGCTTTCCAGCGTGAGCTACAGCCAGCTGATGGCCTGCATCACCCAGGGCTTTCTCTATAAGGTCCGCCGGGCCATGTTCAACGGAATGCAGGACCTGCCCATCCGCTATTTTGATACCCACCGTCACGGGGATATCATGAGCTATTACACCAACGATACCGATACCCTGCGGCAGCTGGTCTCCCAGGCGCTCCCCTCGCTGCTGCGCTCCGGCGTGGTCATCACCTGCGTATTTTGCATTATGCTCTATTACAGCCTTTGGATGACTCTTCTGGTGCTGCTGGGCGTGGTGCTCATGACCATCGTTTCCAAAAAGGTGGGCGGCGGCTCCGCCAAATATTTCATCCGCCAGCAGAAATCCATGGGTCAGGCGGAGGGCTTTATCCAGGAGATGATGAACGGACAGAAGGTCGTCAAGGTCTTCTGCCACGAGACTGCCTGTCAGGAGGATTTTGACCGGATCAACGACAGTCTCTATGAGGACAGCCGCCGTGCGCACGCCTACGCCAACATTCTCGGCCCCATCATCAACAATCTGGGCAACATTCTCTATGTGCTCATTGCGGTGGTGGGCGGCGTTTTGCTGCTGTCCGGCGTCCCCAATGTGAGCATCTCCCGCATGGCCTTTGACATCAGTATGTTTATCCCCTTTCTGAATATGACCAAGCAGTTCACCGGCAATGTGAACCAGTTTGCCCAGCAGATCAACGCCATCGTCATGGGTCTGGCCGGCGCAGGCCGCATCTTCGACCTGATGGACGAACCGGCGGAGGAGGATCAGGGCCGGGTCACGCTGGTCAATGCGCACAAGGCTCCGGACGGCGCCATCACCGAGGCCGCCCACCACACCGGCAGCTGGGCCTGGAAGCAGCCCCAGCCCGACGGCAGCTTCACCTATACGCTGCTGCGGGGCGATGTGCGTCTGCAGGATGTGGACTTTGGCTATGAGGAAGGCAAGCCCGTCCTGCACGATGTGACCGTCTATGCAGAGCCGGGCCAGAAGGTCGCCTTCGTGGGCGCCACCGGCGCAGGCAAGACCACCATCACCAACCTGATCAATCGCTTTTATGACATTGCCGACGGCAAGATCCGCTACGACGGCATCAACATCAACCATATCCGCAAAGCGGATCTGCGGCAGTCGCTGGGGCTGGTCCTGCAGGAGACCAACCTGTTCACCGGTACCGTCATGGACAATATCCGCTACGGCAAGCTGGACGCCACCGATGAGGAATGTATCGCCGCCGCCCGTCTGGCCGGCGCAGACGACTTTATCACCCGGCTCCCCGGCGGCTACCAGACCCATCTGGACAACAACGGCGCAAACCTTTCTCAGGGGCAGCGGCAGCTCATCGCCATCGCCCGGGCCGCCGTGGCCGATCCTCCGGTGATGATCCTGGACGAGGCCACCTCCTCCATCGACACCCGCACGGAAGCCATCGTCCAGCGGGGCATGGATAAGCTCATGGAGGGGCGGACGGTGTTCGTCATCGCCCACCGGCTTTCCACCGTTATGAACTCCGATGTGATCATGGTGCTGGACCACGGCCGCATCATCGAGCGGGGCAGCCACGAAAAGCTCATCGCCGAAAAGGGCACCTATTATCAGCTCTATACCGGCGCTTTTGAGTTGGATTGAGCCAAAGTCTGCAAGCAAAAGCCTCCGCATGGATCGCCATGCGGAGGCTTTCGTCATATGCACGCGTTGCTTTAGCCGGGGCTTACCATTCGTCATTTCCACCCAGGAAGGCCAGGACGATGCGCTCCCCGCCGAACAGGATCAGATACAGCGCCGCCAGATAGGCCACGCTCCGCAGCGTCAGGAAGGACAGCGCCGGGCTCAGCAGCATCAAAAAGCCCAGAAACAGCCCCAGAATGTTCAGCGTCAGCGTGAATCCATAGTAAAACCGGCCGCACAGCAGACGGGTCAGGCCGGCATTGGTCAGGCCGGAGATGCAGTGGGCCAGGAACCAGATGGGAAACAGCACCGTCAGCGCCCATTTGCCCACATCGGGATTGGCCAGCAGCATCACGCCGCACATGACGCTGAGAATGCCCGTGATCAGCGACAGCACCGGCCGCAGGCCCGCAAAACGGGCCAGATGCACATAAACCAGAATATCCTCCACGCCCAGTGCCACTGCGATCAGCCCATAAATCACCACCGCGCCGGTAAAAATGCGCTCCGGCCGGAGCAGCGTAAACACACCCAAAAGCAGCAGCAGGGCGCCCACGATCAGCTCGCCCCAGCGGATCCCGTTCTTTCTTCTCATGCTTCCGCGCCTTCCTTTCCCTTGAGGATCGCCATGAATTCGCTGCCGGTGATGGTCTCCTTCTCATACAGGTAGGCCGCCAACGCGTCCAGCTTGTCCCGATGCTCCGAGAGCAGGCGGCGGGCCTTTTCGTGCTGGGTCCGGACGGTCTCCACCACCTTCCGGTCGATCTCCTTCTGGGTTTCCGTGGAGCAGGCCAGCTGCGTGTCTCCGCCCAGGTATTGATTGGTAACGGTCTCCATGGCCACCATGTCAAACTCCTCCGTCATGCCATAGCGGGTGATCATGGCGCGGGCGATCTTGGTGGCCTGTTCGATATCGTTGGAGGCGCCGGTGGTGATCTGCCCGAAGACCAGCTCCTCCGCCGCCCGGCCGCCGGTGAGCGTGGCGATCTTGTTCTCCAGCTCCTCCCGGGTCATGAGGACCTTATCGTTCTGCTCCACCTGCATGGTGTAGCCCAGTGCGCCGGAGGTACGGGGGATGATGGTGATCTTCTGCACCGGGGCGGAATCCACCTGCAGCGCCGCCACCAGCGCATGGCCGATCTCATGATAGGCCACCACATGCTTTTCCGCATCGGTCATGATGGCGTTTTTCTTCTGATAGCCGGCGATGACCACCTCGATGCTCTCCTCCAGATCCGCCTGCTCCACCACGGTCCGGCCATTGCGCACGGCCCGCAGCGCCGCCTCGTTAATGATATTGGCCAGCTCTGCGCCGGAGGTGCCAACCGCCATCCGTGCGATGGTGTGAAAGTCTACATCTGCCGCAGCCTTGATCTTTTTGGCATGGACCTTCAGGATGGCCTCCCGGCCCGCCAAATCAGGAAGCTCCACCGGCACCCGGCGATCAAACCGGCCGGGACGGGTCAGGGCGGGATCCAGCGACTCCGGACGGTTGGTTGCCGCAAGGATAATGACGCCGTTATTGCTGTCAAAGCCGTCCATTTCCGTGAGCAGCTGGTTCAGCGTCTGCTCCCGCTCATCGTTGCCGCCCAGCTGGCCCTCCCGCTTTTTGCCGATGGCGTCGATCTCATCGATAAATACGATGCAGGGGGCCTTTTCCTTGGCCTGCTGAAACAGGTCCCGCACCTTGGAGGCGCCCATGCCCACAAACATCTCTACAAATTCCGAGCCGGACATGGCAAAAAAGGGCACGCCCGCCTCGCCGGCCACGGCCTTTGCCAGCATGGTCTTGCCGGTGCCCGGAGGGCCCACCAGCAAAACGCCCTTGGGCATGGAAGCGCCCACATCGGAATATTTCTTGGGGTCGTGGAGATAATCCACGATCTCCGCCAGATTTTCCTTGGCTTCGTCCTCGCCGGCCACATCGTCAAAGCGGATGCCGTCGCTGGAGGGGACATAGACCTTGGCGCTGCTCTTGCCCAGGCCAAAGGCCATGGCGTTGGGGCCGCCTGCCTGCGACATCATCTTTTTGGTGAGATACTGCCCCAGGGCGGCAAAGATCAGGATCGGCAGCAGGAAGGTCAGGAAAAAGCTCAGCAGCGGGGAGGTGGCCTGCTGCGTCACCCGGGTGAACTTCGCGCCGGCGGCATAGAGCCGCTCCGTCAGCGTGGGGTCGTTCATTTCGCCGGTCTTGTAGATCTGCGTCCCATCCTTGTCGGTGAAGAGGATCTGGGAATCCTCCACCTCCACGCTGCCGATGTTCTTTTCCTCGATCATCTTCATGAAGGTGCCATAGTCCACCTCCTGCACCTGGGCCCGCAGCAGCAGCGGCGACACCACCAGGTTGAACACCAGGATCACCAGCAGGACGATGCCATAATAAAACAAAAGGGGCTTTTTCGGGGATTTAACTTCTTTCATAGGCGTTCCACTCCTTTTTTAATGGTATTTTAGCACGATTTTTCCATCTTGCCTGAAAATAAATCGTAAACTCTGCAGAAAACAAAGCGCTCCGCGCCGGCTCAGAGCGCAATTTTTGTTTACAGCTTCAGCAGCCGCACCAGACGGGTGCCGCCGGGGAGCTCGATGATCTCTTTCCGGTTCAGCACATGGAGCTTGATGACGCAGAACGCATAGGTGATCACAGACAGGACCACCGACACCGCCACCGACACCAGATTGGACTTCAGGACCAGCATACAGAGCTTGTAGCTGCCCCAGGTCACAAGACTCATGGCCAGCGTGCAGACGATGGGCTTGACAAAGTATTTCTGCCTTGGCATGTGCAGGGGGATGGTCCGGCGCAGCGCGGTGAAGCAGACGGTAAAGGCCACCAGGTGGCAGGCCACAGAGGAGATCACTGCGCCGTAGATATTGACGGAGGGGATGCGGATCAGGATCAGGTTCAGGATAAACTTTACCGCCACGCCGCACAGCAGGCCGCAGGCGGGCACCCGCACCCGGCCCAGCCCCTGCAGGCTGCCGCAGATGGTCTGATCCAATGCCGTAAAGATCAGCGCCACCGCCGCCCACTGCAGCAGGGGCGCACCCTCAGATGCCCGAGGATAAAACACCAGGAAAAATGGCTTTGCCAGAAGGATCAGCCCCGCCGCGCAGGGCAGGATGATCAGCGTGGAGATCAGATAGGAATAGGAGATCTTTTTTGACGCCGTCTTCCGGTCGCCTGCCGCCAGCGCGGCGGCGATGGTGGGCACAAGAACGGTGGCAAAGGCGATATTGATGGCCAGCGGCAGGTTGGTGATGTTGTCTGCCTTGTTCAGCATCCCGGACATCTGGGCCGCATAGGCCTGCAGCTGGGCTTCCGTGGGGATGCCCTCCACCCCCGGGATCCCTCCTGCAAAGGCCCGGGCGATGCCCCGGGAGATGGTGGCCGTATCCACCACGCGGGCCACGGTGGTGATGATGGAGCTGAGGGAGATGGGGATGGACAGGGAAAGGATCTGCCGGGCCGTCTGCTTCCAGTGGTCCGGGGCGGCCCGGGAGGCCCGGGGCATATGGTTCCGGCGGCGGAAGGTGATCAGGACGACCACCAGATAGAAAAAGCTCAGTGCCGTGGAGATGGAGGTGGCCAGGTTCGCGCCCGCCGCCATCCGGGCGGCGGTGGTGCTGGAGAGCAGCCAGACGATCAGGATGGTCAGCGTGGCCTTGAAGATCTGCTCCAGCGTCTGGGAGCGGTTATTGGGCCTGACATTCTGCTGGCCCAAAAAATAACCTCGAATCACGGAGGAAAGGCATACAAACAGGATAGAGGGGCTCAAAGCCCGCAGAGTGTCCTGCACTCCGTCCATACGAACCAGCTTCAGGGCGATAAAATCCGCCCCCACATAGAGCAAAACGGTGCCTGCCACGCCGATGAGGGCAAACAGGCGCAGCGCCGTTTGAAAGACCCGCTCCGCTCCCCGCCGGTCGCCCAGCGTCAGCCGCTCGGAGATCAGCTTGGAGATGGCGTTTGGGATGCCCACGGAGGAGATGGCCAGCAGCATGGTATAGACCTGATAGCCTGCCGTGCGGTAGCCGTTGCCCAGGTCGCCAAAGCCGGGCATATTGATGAGCACCTGATTATAAATAAAGCCGATGAGCTTGATGAGTACCTGAGAGCCCAGAATGGCGGCAACATTGCCCATAAAGGTCGTTTTTTTCTTTTCCATCCGCAGCCCTCCCTTCCGGAAAATCATTCCATAGATAATGACAGTATACCCCCGATGCGGTCGATGGTCAATGCAGGAATAAAATTTTACAGGCAGGACAAACCGCGGCCGCCCCAGCCTGCCGCCGGACAAAAAACATCCCCGCAGCGCAGATGCCGCAGGGATGCTCTTTTCTTTTGCTTCGTTTTTTACAGCAGGCCCAGCTGCTCCTTCCAGCGGAGCACCCGCAGACAGGCCTCCTGCAGACGGGCCGCCGGCAAGGAGCCATCCTCCGCCGCCTGCAAAACGGCGGGCAGCTGCGTCTGCCAGTCGGAGACGCACAGCATATCGTTGCCGCAGAGCACTGCCTGCACCGCCGCCTCCTCCGGCTTCCAGAAGCCGCTGACGGCGTCCATCTTCAGATCGTCGGTGATGACCACACCGTCGAAGCCCAGCTCCTGCCGCAAAAGCGCGTGCATGGGGGCGGAAAGGGACGCAGGGCGGCTGCCGTCCACACACTCCACAATGTTGTGAGACATCATCACCGCGCCGCAGCCTGCCCGGATTCCGGCGGCAAAGGGCCGCAGATCGCACCGGCGGAATTGCTCCAGCGGACGGGGATCCCGGCTCAGGCCCACATGGGTGTCGGCATTGCCGCCGTAGCCCGGGAAGTGCTTGAGTACCGTTCCAATGCCGCACTGCCGGAAGAGCTCCGTCATCTCCCGGGCAAAGCGCTCGCCCATGGCCGGATCGCCGGAGATGCTCCGTGGATAGATAAAATGAGCGGGGTCGTCGCTGAGATCGCACACCGGGGCCAGATTCACATTGACGCCCACCTGCCGCAGCAGAGCGCACTTTTCCCGGCAGTCCGCCTCCAGCGCGTCCCAGCCGCCGGCGGCATAAATCGCCCGGGGGGCGGGGAATTTTTCCCGGCGCAGCTGCTTCTGGCGGCTGACCCGGCAGACGGTCCCGCCTTCCTCATCGGCAGAGACGATCATGGGCACCCGGGAGACCCGCTGCAGGGCTTCCATGCGGCTTTGGCACTGCGCCGCCGTGCGATCCTCAAAGTCTATGGAAAACAGCACCAGCCCGCCGGGCTGATACCGGCGGATGACCGCTTCTTCCTCCTCCTGCGGGCAGCGAATCAGAAACAGCTGCCCCACCTGCTGCTCCGGCGTCAGCTGCCGCAGCAGCGTCTCCGCCCTTGCGCCGGACACGGCTCAGGCCTCCTTGCGAAACAGCAGCTTCAGATCGCCGCTGTCCGGCGTTAGAATGCGCAGATCGCCGTTTTCCTGGGGATAGAGATAGATGGCGCTGGGATCCAGACCGTCCAGAACGCCGGTAAAGCTGCTGATGCGGCCGTCCTTCTGGAGCTGGAGCCAGGCGTCGAAATCGCCGTAATGGAACCGCAGACGGCCCTCCTGCTCGTCGATGGTGAACTCCTCATAGGCGGGGTGCCGGTAGGTCCCCATCAGCTGCGGATGGCTCTCCCGGGTGACGGGGACGCCCTCTGCATTGGCCAGCACCTTCTGGCGCATCCGGTCCCGGCGCTGGAGCCAGGCGTCGATCATATTGTCGTAGCTGTCCTCCGGCTGGCCGGCGGTGAGCGCATCCAGCACGATGGCCCGGGACACCTGATGGGCGGGGGTGGTGCCGGTGTTGAAGCACATCACATAGCCGCAGTCCTGCCCGGGCAAAAAGCCCACCTGGGTATTGAAGCCGGTGAGCCCGCCGCTGTGGAAGACCACATTGGTGCCCTTATAATCGGCATTGATCCAGCCCTGGGCATAGCTGGAGTTTTTCAGCCAGAAGCAATCCTCCTCCGGCGCGGAGATCACCGGGGCGATGATGTTTTGATACTGCTTCTCAGAGCACAGCCGCGCGCCGCTTTCGGTAACGCCGCCCCGGCTCATGGCCGCGATCCACTTCGCCATATTCTTCATGCTGATGCGGATGCCGCCGCAGGGGGCGCTGTGGTAGTTGGTGGCGTAGCCGCAGCGCTGGGCCTGATAGCCGTCGCTGCAGTAGGGCAGCGCGGGATGGATGTTGGTCATGTCGGCCTTGACGCCCCGGAAGCGGATGGGATCCACGCCCAGCGGCTCCGCGATATACTTCACGATCTGATCCTCCCAGAGCATACCGCCGCGCGCCCGCTCCACCAGATAGCCCAGCAGGATGAACAGATGATTATTATACTGATATTTGGAACGGAAGCCGCAGCTGAACTCCAGATCCTTCAGCTTGCGCATGAGATTTTCCCGGTCGCCGAAGATCTTTTCCCGGAGAAAATCATGGCCGGGCAGGCCAGAGCGATGGCTGGCCAGATCCCGCACGGAAAGATGAGCGGCGGCGTATTCGTCCGTCATCTGAAACTCGGGGATCACATCCCGGATGGGGCCGTCCCAGGTGAGCAGGCCCTCGTCAATGGCCTGCGCCGCCAGCATCACCGTCCAGGCCTTGGAGGTGGAGGCCACATCAAACAGGGTATCCTGATCCATATGGATCCCGTTTTCCCGGTCAGCATAGCCATAGTGATAGGTAAAGGTCACCTTGCCGCCCTGGATCACATCCACAACGCCGCCCACCAGACCGGTCTCCCGGGTGATGCGCGTCAGCGCCTGCTCCAGTGCAAGGGTCAGTTTTTTCTCATTCATAGGGCTTCCTCCTGCTTTTTGATCAGAATATTGTCTTTGATTATACCATTCTTTGTGGCTCTTGTCACGCAAAACCTCCGAAAAACAGTGCTTCCCCCGCCGGACATCGCCAGACGGGGGAAGGGAAAGGAATGAGAAGGAAAAAGCAGATCAGGAAAGGGCGTATTTTTCCACATAGGCCCGATAGGCCTGGCGGAAATCCTCGCTCTCCTGCCGGACGGCCCGCAGGGTCTGATGCAGATCCAGCCGGTGCTGGTCTGCATCGATGACGCAGCCGGCGATATTGGAGCTATGGTCTGCGGCCCGCTCCAGGCTGGTCAGCAGATCGGACCAGACAAAGCCCGTCTCCACCTGGCATTCGCCCTTCTGCAGCCGCAGGATATGCCGGGTGCGCAGCTGCTCCTTCAGGCCGTCGATGACCTCCTTCAACGGCTCCACTTGGAAGGCGGCCTCCAGATCGTTTTGGGTAAAGGCGGTCAGCGCCAGCTGCAGCACCTCCCGGACGGCGGCAGTAAGCACGGAAAGCTCCCGCCTTGCCGCTTCGGAAAAGGCCAGCTGCTTGTCCCGCAGCTCCTCTGCCGAATCCAGCAGATTGACGGCATGGTCTGCGATGCGCTCAAAATCGCCGATGACCTTCAGCAGCTTGGCGGCCTCCTCGCTGTCTGCCTGGCTCAGGGGCTGGGCGGAAAGGCGGATCAAATAGTTGCCCAGCCGGTCCTCTGCCCGGTCGGTCTTGTCCTCCCTGCGGCGGATCTCCTCCGCCAGAGCGGGCGTATAGGTCTCAAAGGCCTGCAGGCCCTCCTCCAGCGCAGTCACAGCCTCCTCCGCCATGCTGCTGGCCTGCTTTTCGCACTGTGCCAGCGCCAGCGGCGGCGTGGCCAGCAGACGCTCATCCAGCCGCGCGTTCTTTTCCGGCTCTCTGGCGTCGGGAATGACCCGCATGGCCAGCTTCTCCAGCAGCTGGGAGGCGGGCGTCAGCATGGCCACGCACAGCAGATTAAAGGCAGTATGGGCAATGGCGATATTGAACTGGTCCGCCGGCCCGGCAAAAATCGCCGGATGAAACAGCCCCTGCACCAGAGAAAAGACGGTCAGTAAAACGGTGGAGCCGATAATATTAAAGGAAAGATGGACAAAGGCGGCGCGGCGGGCGTTGCGGTTGGCGCCCACAGAGGAGAGCAGCGCCGTCACGCAGGTGCCGATATTCTGGCCCATGATGATGGGGATGGCTGCACTGAGGGGCACCTGACCCGTGGCGGCCAGCGCCTGCAGAATACCCACGGAGGCAGAGCTGGACTGGATGATGCCTGTCAGCACCGCGCCGGCCAGCAGGCCCAGCAGCGGGTTGCGGAACATAAGAAACAGCTCTCGAAAGGCGGGGACCTCCGCCAGACCGGAGACAGCCCCCGTCATAGCATCCATACCAAACATCAAAACGGCAAAGCCCAAAAGGATGGTGCCGCTGTCCTTCTTTTTGGAGGACTTGCTGAACAGCAGCAGCGCCACGCCAATCAGCGCCATCACCGGCGTAAAGGAGGTAGGCTTCAGCAGCTGAACCACGATGCTGTCGCCGCTGATGCCGCCCAGCGAAAGGATCCAGGCAGTGACGGTAGTACCTACATTAGCGCCCATGATCACATGAATGGCCTGTCGCAGCGTCATCAGGCCGGAGTTGACAAAGCCGACTACCATCACCGTGGTGGCAGAGGAGCTCTGAATCACGGCAGTGACGCCGCAGCCGGTGAGAAAGCCCGCCGCCTTGCCGGTGGTCATCCTGCTCAGCAGCGTCCGCATACCGGAGCCGGCCCGGCGCTCCAGTGCCTGCCCCATCAGGTTCATACCGAACAGAAACAGACTCAGCCCGCCGATCATATTCAAAAACTGAAACAGATCCATACACAGTTCTCCTTTCGCGGCGCCGCCGCGCTTTTTCCATTTTACTCTGATGCAGTATAGCAGATGAAGGTCAAATCCACGACCCTGTTTCTGTAAAATTCGCGTAAAGCCAAATGCTTTGCCGCATCTTTACCGTTCTGCCGCCTGCAGCCGAAAAAAAGAAAAGGTTTTTCTTGAAATTTCGTCAGGTTTCCCGTTGTGTCCTGAAGAAAAACTGCTTATAATAATAGCATTCGGATCGTCCCGGCCCGAGCCGGGAGAGGGAGGGCTTATGATCGTTCTTGCCATCGGCGATGTGGTGGGCGAGCCCGGCGTGGATCTGCTCTGCCGGAAGCTTCGGCTGCTCCAGCGGCGGCTGGGTGCAGACCTGACGGTGGTCAACGGTGAAAACGCGGCAGGCCGCGGCATCACGCCCCGACTGGCGGACGATATCTTTTCTGCCGGCGCGGATGTGATCACCCTGGGCAACCACACCTTCGGCAACCGGCAGATCTGTGATTATCTGGACGATCACCGCCAGATCCTCCGGCCCATGAACTTCCCGCCCCAGCAGCCCGGGCAGGGCTATGTCCTTCTGGAATGCTGCGGCAGGCAGGTCTGCGTCTGCAATCTGCAGGGGCAGGTGAATCTGGATTATCACGCGTCCTCGCCCTTTGTTATGGCCGACCGGCTCTTTCAGGAGGTGGAGGCGGAGATCTATCTGGTGGATTTTCATGCGGAAGCCACCTCGGAAAAGCTGGCCATGGGCTACCACCTCAATGGCCGGGCTGCCGCCGTCTGGGGCACCCACACCCATGTGCCCACGGCAGATATCCGCATCCTCAGCGGCGGGACGGGCTATATCACTGACCTTGGCATGACCGGCGGGCAGGATTCTGTTTTGGGCGTTCGCTGGGAGCAAAGCCTGAACATGTTCCGAGGCAACCTGACCGAGCGTTTCCAGCCCTCTGACCGGGATGTGCGTCTGCAGGGCGCCGTGTTCACCATCGGTGCAGACGGCCGCTGTACCGAAGCAGCACGCGTGGATTTTTGCTGATCGTTTCACTTTTTGAACAAAAGGAGCCTTTACAATATGTCTGAACTTCGAAAGCAGCTCGCCGATGAGCTGGTTTATTTTACCTCTCCGCAGCTTTCCGTCTATCCCCGGCTGCGGCACGGTTTTTTTACCCGGCAGGGCGGCGTCTCCAAGGGCGTTTATGAAAGCCTGAACTTCCGCTTTACCGGCACGGATGACCGGGAGAACATCATGAAAAACTATGACATCGCCGCCCATATCCTGGGCTCCGATGTACATCATATCGCCCGCACCACCCAGAAGCACACCGACAACATCGCCGTGGTGGAAAAGCTGGAGGATTTCACCACCGTGGGCGACGGAGTGGACGCGCTGATGACCAATGTCCCCGGCGTGGTGCTGGCGGGCTTTTATGCCGACTGCCAGCTGGTGATGCTTTACGACCACAAAAACAAGGCCTGCGCCGTTGTCCACGCAGGCTGGCGGGGCGTCGCTCAGGAGATCGTCCGCAAGACCATCGAGAAGATGCACGCGGTCTACGGCACCGACGCCCATGAGCTCATCGCGGCCGTGGGGCCCTCCATCTGCCGCTCCTGCTTCGTCACCGACGACGATGTCCCCGAGGCCATGCGGGCGGCCTTTGGCGGCATGGTGCAGGAATATATGTACCGGGAAGGGGAAAAATGGTGCGTCGACCTGAAAAACATCACCTACGCCATGCTGCTGCGGGCCGATGTTTTGGCCTATAACATCGATATTTCCAACATCTGCCCCTGCTGCGGCGACAAGAAGCTCTTCTGGTCCCACCGCCGCTGCGGCGAGGACCGGGGCGTCCACGCCGGTATGATCTGCATCGCGGAATGACCCTGGCGCAAGACAGCAAAACGCCGCAGGCTTTGCCTGCGGCGTGATTTTTTTCTGCTGTCAGCCCTCAAAGCGGCGAAGGAAGCGCCTGGTGCGCTCCTGCCGGGGGGCGCCGAAGACCTGCTCCGGCGGGCCCTCCTCCACGATGACGCCGCCGTCCATAAATACGACCCGCTGGGCCACATCCCGGGCGAAGGCCATCTCGTGGGTGACCACCACCATGGTCATTTTCTCCCGGGCCAGCTCCCGGATGATCTTCAGGACCTCTCCCGTAAGCTCCGGATCCAGCGCGGAGGTGGGCTCGTCGAAAAAGAGCATCTGCGGATCCATGCAAAGCGCCCGGGCGATGGCCGCCCGCTGCTGCTGTCCGCCGGAAAGCTGATCGGGATAGGCGTCGGCCTTGTCGGCCAGACCGATCTTTTCCAGCAGGGCCCGCGCCTTCTGCTCCGCCTGCTCCCGGTCCCGCCCCAGCACATGGATCTGCGGATCCGTGAGGTTTTTCAGAACGGTGAAATGGGGAAACAGGTGGAAGCTCTGGAACACCAGCCCGAAGCAGGTCCGCGCCCGCTTCAGCTCTGCCCTGGAGGCATAGCGCACCCGGCCCTCCCCATCGGTATCTGCCACGGTCCTGCCCAGATAGCACAGGCTTCCGCCGGAGATCTCGGAAAGCAGGGTGGCGCAGCGCAGCAGCGTGGATTTTCCCGAGCCGGAGGGGCCGATGATGGCCACAGTCTCGCCCTGAGCCACGGAAAGGCTCACGCCCTTCAATACCTCCGGCCCGCCGGGATAGGTTTTTTTCAGATCCCGGATCTGTAAAACATCCATCCTTTTCCCCTCCTTACTGTCCATGATCCATGCGTTTTTCCAGCGCGGTCATGCCGTAGGCCACCACGGCGTTGAACACATAGTAGAACACGCCTGCGGCCAGATAGGTGAGCATGCCCGGCGAACGGGGGGCCGCCACGATCATCCGCGCCCGGGTGAACATCTCCACCGTGCCGATGACCGAAGCCAGCGAGGTATCCTTCACCAGCGTGATCACCTCATTGGTCACCGAGGGCAGAATGCGCCGCACCACCTGGGGCAGGATGATCCGGAAGAAGGTCTGTCCCCGGGAATAGCCCAGCACCTGCGCGGCCTCATACTGGCCCCGGTCGATGGACTGGATGCCGCCCCGGTAGATCTCCGCAAAATAGGCGGCATAGTTGATGACAAAGGCCACGATCACCGCAAGGAACCGCCAGTTGTCCGGCAGGCTCACATGAAACAGCAGGCCGGGGCCGTAATAGACCACCATCAGCTGCAGCATCAGCGGCGTTCCCCGCATGACGGAGATATAAACGCTCATGAGCCAGCGCAGCGGCGCGCATTTGCTCATGCGGCCCAGCGCCACCGGCAGGCCCAGGGGCAGCGCCCCCAAAAGCGTCAGGGCAAAGATGGCGGCGGTGATGCCAAAGGCCTGCAGCAGCTGCAGCAGCATGGCGGAAACGCTCATGTTCCGATCCCCCGTTTCGACTGATGTTTCAGATTATTTCTTGCAGAGGCAGAGGCTTTCCAGCACAAGGCCGTCCTGCACATAGGCTTCGCCGATCTTTTCCATGGTACCGTCCTGCGCCATCTTCAGCAGCTCTGCGTTCACCTGATCCCGCAGCTCCGTGTTACCCTTCAAAAAGCCCACGGCATACTGCTCGGTCGAGACGGACTCGTCCAGAATGATATAATTGCCTTCGTTATTGGCGATCTGGTAGGCGGCGACGCCCTGATCCACCACGATGGCGTCTACTGAGCCCTGCTTCAGCTCCATAAAGCCCAGATTGTAATCGCCCAGCTCCACCACCTGCTTCAAGGTATCCTTCAGGGCGGTGTTGCCGTTCAGGGCGTCGGCGCCGGAGGACGCAGACTGGACCATGACCGTCTTCCCCGCCAGATCCGCCAGGCTCTGGATGCCGGAATCTGCCTTGACCACGACCACGATGCTGTTGTCTACATAAGCATCAGACCAGGTGTATTCGTTTTCGCGGCCGGTGCAGGTGAAGCCGTTCCAGATACAGCTGATGGAGCCGGTAGCCAGCTCGTTATCCTTGCTGTCCCAGTTGATGGCCACGGCCTTGAAATCCCAACCAAGCCTGGCGCAGAGCTCCTTGGCCATCGCCAGATCAAAGCCGTCGTATTCGCCGTTTTCATTTACAAAGCCGAAGGGCGGAAACTCCGGGTCGAAGCCCACCACCAGCGTCTGCTTCCCGGTTTTGCCGCCGCAGGCGCAAAGGCTCAGGCACATCAGCAGGCTCAGGGCCAGTACAATGATCTTTTTCATGATAATATCCTCCCGTCGCGGCGACGCCGCATTGTTTTTACGGTCTATATTTTATCACTTTACCACGCTAATGCAATACATTTTCGTGCCAAACTTTTCCGAATTTCCCTTCTGTTTTTCATTTGTTTTTCACAATTTCCCGCCAAAATGCAAAAAAAGCCCGCCCAAAGGCGGACTTTGCAGCCGGACAGGCCGAAGCCTGCTTCAGCGCGCTTCCTGCGCCTTCCACTTTCCGCCGATGCAGCGCATGGCTTCATGAAGGGGGCAGCGCTCCAGACAGGGGCAGTCATATTGGCTGTGCTTTTCCATAGGCAGTAAGCTTTTCCTTTCTTGCTCTGCAGAAACTGCGTTCTTGCGCAAAGGGCCGCGGCATGCTATGCTGATCGCAGTACACCGACAGGAGGGATCTTTTATTCCGATTTATCTTCAGGGGCTGACCATGGGTCTGGCCTATGTGGCGCCCATCGGGGCGCAGAACCTCTTTATGATCCAGACGGCCATGGGAAACGACCGGAAACGGGCCTTTCTCACGGCGCTAATCCTTTTTTGCTTCGATGCGCCGCTGGGCATCGCCTGCTTCTTCGGGGTGGGCGCGCTGATGACCCGCTTTCCCCTGCTGCAGAAGCTGATCCTTTGCGGCGGCAGCCTGATCCTGCTCTGGACGGGCCTGCAGCTGCTGCGCTCCAAGGCCCAGACCGTCGCGGAGCAGGCGCCCCGGCCGGAGCGCTGGAGCAAGGTCATCCTGACGGCCTTTGTGGTGACCTGGTGCAATCCTCAGGCCCTCATCGACGGCACGCTGATGCTGGGCGCAGTGCGGGCCTCTCTGCCGGCGGGGCAGGCGCCCCTGTTCGTCATGGGGACGGCTTCCGCCTCCTGCCTCTGGTTCTTCGGCATGACGGCGCTGCTCTCCTTCTTTCGGGAGAAGATCAGCGGGACCGTCCTGCTTTGGATCAACCGCGCCTGCGGCTGCGTCCTGATGTTTTATGGAGCAAAGCTCCTTTGGAGCTTTGTGCAGCTGCTGCGGGGTTAAAGCTCCCGCCGGCCCTCCAGCGCCCGGGCCAGCGTCACCTCGTCGGAGAACTCCAGATGTCCGCCCACGGGCACGCCATAGGCCAGCCGGGTGACCTTCACCTGAAAGGGCTTCAGCAGACGGGTCAGATAGAGCGCGGTGGTCTCCCCTTCCGTATCGGGATTGGTGGCCATGATGACCTCCCGGACCTGTCCCTCCGCCACCCGGTGCAGCAGCTCCCTGACCCGCAGCTGCTCCGGGCCCACATCGTTCAGCGGCGAGATCACCCCATGAAGCACATGATACAGCCCGTGGTATTCCCGGGTGCGCTCGATGGCCACCAGATCCTTGGGATCGGCCACCACGCAGATGGTGGAGGCGTCCCGCCGGGGATCGGCGCAGATGGGGCAGACCTCCCCCTCCGTAAGGTTCTGGCAGATCCGGCAGGTATGGATGGAGCCCCGGGCGTCCAGAATGGTCTGGGCAAACTCCTCCGCTCCCCCCTGGGGCAGGCTCAGCAGATAAAAGGCCAGGCGCTGGGCAGACTTGCGGCCCACGCCGGGCAGGCGCTGGAACTGCTCGATAAGCTTTTCCAGCGGCGCGGCATAATATTGCATAGCTCCTCCTAATACAGATCCCCGCCGGGCACTCCGGCGGGGATCGCTTTTTTCAACTTAAAAGCCGAAGCCGCCGCCCATGCCGCCGGTGAGCTTGTTCATTTCCCGAGAGGTCGTCTCCTCGCACTGGCGCAGCGCATCGTTGACGGCCGTCATCACCAGATCGGTGAGCATCTCCACATCCTCCGGATCCACAGCCTCGGGCTTGATCTCCAATTTCGTGATCTGCTTGTTCACCACCGTGGCGCTGACGGCGCCGCCGCCGGCAGACGCGCTGAATTCCATCTGCTCCAGCTCTTCCTGCTTTTTCAGCATCTCAGCCTGCAGCTTCTGGGCCTGCTTCATCATGGCCTGCATATTCATGCCGCCGGGGATCATTTTTCCGGGTTTCATGGTTCGTTCTCCTTTTATTCGTTCAAAATTAAGATTTTTTCAGTCTTTCTCACGGATCTCCACGCCCAGCTTCCGGGCGTTTGCCAGGATCTGATCCAGCGCCGAGGGCGCTTCTGCCGCTGCCGGCGCAGGCGTGGGCTTTTGTGCCGGCAGAGGACCGGCGGGGGTGCTCCCCTGTTTATGGAGCTGCACGCTCCGGAGTCTTAGCAATAAGATTCCG
>JABLTK010026719.1_pt1 | contig 26244 bp, 17 predicted proteins | sample 7160131 | NCBI WGS metagenome assembly JABLTK01 (sample SAMN14651221, study PRJNA627086) | human gut metagenome | isolation source: feces | host: Homo sapiens
AAGCTCAAGAAGTCTTTTTAATCTGTTATTTCTATTAATAATTCTTCTATATAAATCATTCAAATCAGAAGTAGCAAATCTACCACCATCTAATTGAACCATAGGTCTTAAATCTGGTGGAATAACTGGTAATACTTCCAAAATCATCCATTCTGGTTTATTACCTGAAAGTCTAAAACTATCAACTGTTTCAAGTCTTTTAATAATTTTAGCTTTCTTTTGACCATTTGCTTTATCTAATTCTTTTCTAAGATCATCAGCTAATTTTTCAACATCAATTTCTTTTAACATTTGTTGAACAGTTTCTGCACCCATTCCAGCTTTAAAAGAACCTTCGCCATACTTTTCTTCATACTCTCTATACTCTTTTTCAGTAATAACTTGACCTCTAACTAAAGAAGTATTACCTGCATCAGTTACTATGTATGCTGCAAAATATAATACTTTTTCAAGAGCTCTTGGAGTAACATCAAGCATAAGTCCAAGTCTACTTGGGATACCTTTAAAATACCAAATGTGAGATACAGGGGCAGCAAGTTCAATATGCCCCATTCTCTCTCTTCTTACCTTAGATTTTGTAACTTCTACGCCACATCTATCACAAATAATTCCTTTATATCTAGCTCTTTTGTACTTACCACAATTACATTCCCAATCTTTTGTAGGTCCAAATATTTTTTCACAAAACAAACCATCTTTTTCTGGTTTTAAAGTTCTATAATTGATTGTTTCTGGTTTCTTAACTTCTCCTTTAGACCATTCTCTAATTTTCTCGGGAGATGCAAGTCCAATTTTTATCCTGTCAAAAACTTCTAAATCAACCATTTTATATTCTCCTTCCCAATTTCTTATATAATCTCTTTATTAATCATCGAAAGAATCTTCATCTATAAGCACATCATCATCATTGAACTCTGCACCTTCGCTAAAATCTTCTTCTTCGAACTCATCTTCATCATCAATTGCATTACCGTTTTCATCTTCTATTATCATGTTATCAGAAAGTTCGTCGTCTTCATTTACTGGAGATGTAATATTTAAAGTAACACCGTCGTCACCTAAATCCTCCAAAATTTCGACTTCATTATTTTCATCTTGATTATATAATCTAATATCCAAACCTAAACTTTGTAATTCTTTTACTAATACTCTAAAGCTTTCTGGAATTCCAGGTTCAGGAATATTCTCACCTTTTACTATAGACTCGTAAGTCTTAACTCTTCCCACAACATCATCTGATTTAACAGTTAAGATTTCTTGAAGTGTGTAAGCAGCACCATAAGCTTCAAGTGCCCAAACCTCCATTTCACCAAATCTCTGTCCACCAAATTGAGCTTTACCACCAAGAGGTTGTTGTGTAACTAATGAGTATGGTCCAGTAGAACGAGCATGTATCTTATCATCAACTAAGTGATGTAGTTTAAGCATATACATTATACCAACTGTAACTTCATTATCAAATGGTTCACCAGTTCTACCATCGTAAAGAACTGTCTTACCAGAAGCAGGAAGTCCAGCCATTTGCATCATTTCTTTAAAGTCTTCGTCGTCAGCACCATCAAATACTGGAGTAGCAACTTTAAATCCTAAAGCTTTAGCAGCATAACCTAAATGAACTTCCAAAACTTGTCCGATATTCATACGAGATGGAACTCCAAGTGGGTTAAGTACGATTTCAAGTGGTGTACCATCTGGTAAGAAAGGCATATCCTCTTCAGGTAAAATTCTTGAAATAACACCCTTATTACCATGACGACCAGACATCTTATCACCAACAGAAATCTTTCTCTTTTGAGCTATATAAACTCTAATAACCTCGTTAACACCTGTTCCTAATTCATCTGAATTTTCTTTTGTGAAAATTTTAACGTCTACGATAGTACCATAAGCACCATGAGGACAACGAAGTGAAGTATCTCTAACTTCTCTAGATTTTTCACCAAATATAGCACGAAGTAATCTCTCCTCAGCAGTAAGCTCTGTCTCTCCTTTAGGAGTAACTTTACCAACTAATATATCTCCAGATTTAACTTCTGCGCCAATTCTTATAATACCTCTATCATCCAAGTCTTTAAGAGCATCCTCACCAACGTTTGGAATATCTCTTGTAATCTCTTCAGGTCCTAATTTTGTATCTCTACATTCACAATCATATTCTTCAATGTGAATAGATGTTAAAGCATCTTCTTTAACAAGTTTTTCGCTAATTAAAACAGCATCCTCGTAGTTATAACCTTCCCAAGTCATAAATCCGATTAAAATGTTTCTACCAAGTGCTAATTCGCCTTTATCTGTTGAAGGTCCATCAGCAATAATCTCACCTTTTTTAACTTTCTCGCCTTTAACAACGATAGGTCTTTGGTTTGAACAAGTACCTTGGTTAGAACGTTTAAACTTAATTAATTTATATGAATCAATACCTGTTTTTGTTTTTACATCAATTTGGTCTGCTGTAACTCTTTCAACAACACCATCATTTTTAGCTACAATACAAACACCAGAGTCTTTTGCAGTTCTATATTCCATACCTGTCCCAACTATTGGCGAATCTGTCTTAATTAGAGGAACCGCTTGACGTTGCATGTTTGCACCCATTAGAGCTCTTTTTGCGTCATCGTGCTCTAAGAATGGGATAAGTGCTGCACCAACTGATACTAATTGTTTTGGAGAAACATCCATCAAATCAACTTTGTCTGGTGAAACCTCCAAAAGTTCATCTCTAAATCTAACTTTAATCTTTTGATTAATAAATTTTCCCTTGCTATCTAAAGGCTCATTAGCTTGTGCAATTATGTACTTGTCTTCTTCTTCAGCTCCAAAATATCTGATTTCATCAGTTGCTACGCCTTTTTTCTTATCAATAATTCTATATGGAGTTTCAATGAATCCATATTTATTGATAATAGCATATGTAGAAAGCGAACCAATAAGTCCAACGTTTGGTCCTTCTGGGCTTTCAATAGGACATAGTCTTCCGTAATGAGAATGGTGAATATCTCTAACTTCGAAACCAGCTCTTTCTCTAGACAAACCACCAGGTCCTAAAGTAGAAATTCTTCTCTTATGAGTAAGCTCTGTAAGAGGGTTATTCTGATCCATGAATTGAGACAATTGGCTACTTCCAAAGAACTCTCTAATAGTAGAAACGACTGGTTTAATATTAATCAAAGATTGAGGTGTGACAACATCTAAATCTTGAACAGCCATTCTTTCTCTTACAACTCTCTCAAGTCTCGTCATACCAATTCTGAATTGGTTTTGTAAAAGCTCTCCTACGCATCTAACTCTTCTGTTTCCAAGATGGTCGATATCATCCGTATGACCAATTCCATGAGCTAAGTTATTTAAGTAGTTTATAGAAGCAATCATATCCTCTTTTGTAATATGATTTGGAAGCAATTTTTCATAATTTTCTTCTAATGTTTTATATAAATCCTTTTGCTTAGTATTTTCTAATATTTCTTTTAATACTGCATAGTTAACTCTCTCTTCTATTCCAAGTTCACTTAAATCTCCATCTACATAACTTGAAATCCAAACAGTTCCGTTACCAATAATTTTAACTAACTTATCTTCAACTTTAACAGTAACTTCATTAATACCAGCTTCTTGGATAGCTTCAGCAACTTCTTCAGAAATAACTTTATCTTTAGAAACTAAAACTTCACCAGTTTCTGGATTTACAATTCTCTCTGCAGCAACTTGTCCTTTAATTCTCTTTGCAATAGAAAGCTTATCATTATACTTAAAACGACCAACTTTAGTTAAGTCATATCTTCTTGGATCGAAGAAAAGCATACTCATAAGGTTTCTAGCAGCTTCAACAGATGGCATTTCGCCAGGTCTTAATTTTTTATAAATTTCAATTAAAGCCTCTTCCTCTGTTTTGATTGGGTCTTTTGCAAGAGTTTCAACGATTCTTTCATCTTCGCCAAATAATTCTAAGATTTGGCTATCTGTGCTAATACCAATAGCTCTTAAGAATAAAGTTATAGGTAATTTTCTAGCTTTATCAATTCTTATGTTGTAAATATCGTTAGAATCTGTCTCAAGCTCAAGCCAAGCACCACGGTTTGGCATGATTGTTGCTGTATAAAGTTTCTTACCGATTTTATCGTAAGACATACCATAATAGCATCCAGGTGAACGGACCAACTGAGAAACGATAACTCTCTCTGCACCGTTAATTATGAAAGTACCATAATCTGTCATAACAGGGAAATCACCCATAAAAATCTCTTGTTCTTTTACTTCTCCAGTCTCCCTATTAATAAGTCTAACTTTTACTTGTAGTCTAGTTGAGTAAGTAGTGTTTCTTGCTTTGGCTTCATCAATAGTATATTTTGTTTCGTCACTAAAATGATAATCAACAAATTCAAGGATAAGTTTGCCAGAATAATCTGAAATAGGCGAACACTCCATCAAAACTTCCTTTAACCCTTTTTTGATAAACCAATCATAAGAATCCTTTTGAACTTGAATAAGATTAGGCATTTCAACTACGTCTTGAATATCGCCAAAATACATTCTGCTAGTTTTCTCGCTAATTACTTTACGCATAAAAATAAATCACCTCAATATAATAAATTTTTAAACTTTCTTTTGGCCACAACGCAACTATTTTCATTAACTCAAACTACATTCAAGATGCTATGCGAATGTCACTATTTTCTTTTGTTCCGTAAGTAAAAATACAGATGCAATATAAAAAGTACAGTTTCATTTAAGGTTGTACAAAACTATAGAGACGACAAAAAGGCAACTGGCAAGTACACAAAAAATACACCAATTACCTTTTTACTATTCTATTTAATTTTGGATAGAAACTATATTTTTTATATTAATCAACCCTTACTTAATACATTATCGTTAATATTTTAACATATTTATCCACCAAAAGTCAATATAAATATAATAGAAATGTTAGAAATTTTATTGACTTTTCATCAGTTTTTGTTTAAAATACAGCTAGATAAATGGAAACCGCATAAGCGGTAAACCTCGACTAAATTATCTTTTTAAAATAACCACGGTCGTGCTAGGACAGAGTGGTTATTTTTTATTAATTTTAATCTCATACTCTTACAAATTTCATTGACAATTTTCGACTTGCAATATATAATGTTGCCGTAAAAAAAACTAAAAATCATAAGGAGGATTCTCTATTATGAAGACTAACCTTTCAGAATACAAAGGCTCTTGGGTTGGGCGGCTTGCAGTTACGGTTGCCAAGCTTTGGAAATCGCTTAACAAGCTGGTACTCTTCGGTTGCTTGGTAGCACTCACGTTGATTTGCACAATTTGCTTTCCCATCGCATTTTTCAAGATTCTTTTTATTTTGGAAGTAATTGGACTTGGTATTGCTGCTCTTGTTGCTACTTCAATTGATAGTGAAGATGATGAAGAAAATAAATGCATTGAATTTAATACTCTTGAAGATGGTTTCGAATTTATTGAACCCGATCCTGAAAATGGCATGAAGTTTAGCAGCTTGTTTGTGAAAGAACCGACTCGTGAACTTACTCCGCTTTTGAACTACATTAAAAATCTTTACACGGTACAAAAAACTCCTACGGATGTATATGCACCCGAAAAGCATATTCTTTTGATTGGTGAAAACGGTAGTGGCAAAAATGCCTTAATTCGTGCTTTTGCGAATGAAGCTAACCTTCACCTTATCAAAGTGCATGCTTCGAGATTTTTTGAAAACGAAAACTTGCTCGAATCACTATTTGAACTTGCTCCTCACGTAAATCGTTATATTCTTCAGATTGATTCTTTCGAGACTTTGTATACTGCTTCCGCAAGTACTGGAAATGCAATCTTTTCCGAAATTATTATTGATAAACTCCAAAAATACCTTGAAGTTTATCCTCACGTGATACTCTTTGCAACTTGCGAAGATCCTACTGCTTTGCTTTCCGATAGCTCTTATGAAAAGTGTTTCAAAAAAGTCATCGTTATGGAAGCTCCTGACTTTAAAGAAAGACAAGCTTTGCTTAAAGAGTTTACCGATTTGGTTAAACTCAGTAGCGACGTAAACTTTGATTTGCTTACTAAACTTTGCGTAGGATTTTCCATTGGGGAAATCAAAGATTTCGTTAAGACCGCTGTCGAGTTTGCAAACAAAAACGAGCACGACAAAGTCACTCAAAATGACTTCTTTGATGCATTCGATTCTTTCTCTTGTGGCAGTGTTAACGACAAAAAACACAGCACAGAGATGCAAAAATTGATTGCATATCACGAAGCAGGACATGCCGTTATGGAATATATCCTTTCTGGCAAAAAGTCCATCATTCGAGTACTTTCCACTTCTCGTGGTACTGCTGGTGGATATACACTTAGTTCGCTCGATGAAGAGAAAGTTATCGTCTCCAAGCAGAAGTTGCTCGATCGTATTTGCATTATGTACGGTGGTCGATGTGCAGAAAGAATCGTTTTCGATGCTCTTTCGACCGGTGCTTCGTCCGATATTCAAGCTGCGACTTCCGTTATTTCTTCCATGGTGCAGAAATACGGTATGAGCGATGAAATCGGTCCTCTTGATGTATCTCCTAAGATTGCCCTCATGGCAGTTCTTAACGAGAGTAACGAGATGCGCAATCTTATCTCTCACGAATGCATTAAGATTGCGAAAGAGTGCGAAGTAAGAACGATGCAAATTCTTACGGATAACCGTCTGATGCTCGATGCACTTGCAAACTATTTGATTGAGAACGAATCCATCTCTGGCGAAGACTTGGACGAACTTCTCAAATCTATCGAAGTTTCTGACAAGTAATTACTTTTGAACCCTACGGCTTCTCTTATTTTTAAGAGAAGCCTTTTCTTATGACTTTTGCAAGATGCTCACGTGAGATGGCTTGATTAAGGAATGTGCTATAACGGGTGTAGGCGAACTGATAACACTTTTAGTAGCGTTTTTTTGTCAAGGTGGAGATGGCGCTAGCCATACTACCTTGACAAAACCTAGCGGATAAAAGTGTTATCAGTTTGCCTACACCCGTTATAGCAGATTCCTTAATCAAACCATCTCACGTGAGCATCTTGCAAAAAGCCACCTTTTATGCTATACTTTCTAAAAAATAGGAGGTCAAAAAATGCTAATAAAAAATCCAAGATTTGAAATATCTGTAATGAATAAATCTCAATATCCAAAAAACAACTTACCAGAAATAGTTTTGGCTGGAAAATCAAACGTAGGAAAATCATCATTTGTAAACTCAATGATAAACAGAAAATCACTTGCAAGAACAAGTAGTGCTCCAGGAAAAACCAGACAATTAAACTTCTACAACATGGATGATAAATTCTACTTTGTTGACCTGCCAGGCTATGGCTATTCAGAAATGTCAAAAGCTGAGCAAGTCAAAGTAGGAGCTTCAACAGAAAGCTATCTAAAAAGCAGAAAAAACATAAACCTAATAATTTTGCTTATAGACATTAGACACAAACCCAGCGAAAACGACATCATGATGCTAGACTTTATAAAACATACAGGAAAACACTACATCGTAATCACATCCAAAGCAGATAAAATAGCCAAAACAAAAGTCTCTTCATGCGTTGCCGATATCGCAAAAATTCTAGACGTCCCAGAGGATTTAATATTCGCATACTCTTCAGAAACAAAACTAAATCAAGAAATAATATGGGAAGTAATCGAAGAAAGCCTTTACAGCATCGAAGCCGAATAACAGTCCCCCTGCATTTTTTTCGAACTCACCATAATTTAATAAAAAATAAAATCTTGGTGTCGTGACAGTTTGATAATACTTTTTTGTCGCGTTTTTTGTCAAGGTGGAGATTGCACCAGCAATACTACCTTGACAAACCTAGCGGATAAAAGTTTTATCGAACTGTCACGACACCAAGATTTTATTTTTTATTAAATTTTTCAGCACCCTCTCATAGACAATGCAACCTTATGCCTCTCTAAATCAACCTTAATAACTCTAACCTTCACAATATCCCCAACCGAAACTACATCCATGGGTTTTTTGATATACTTATCACTTAATTCAGAAATATGTACAAGTCCATCGCTCTTTACGCCAATATCCACAAAAGCACCAAAATCTATAACATTTCTAACAGTTCCTGTTAATATCATGCCTTCTTGTAAATCTTCCATCTTCAAAACATCACTTCTTAATATTGGCTTTGGCATATCGTCTCTTGGATCTCTACCTGGTTTTTGAAGTTCTTTTATTATATCTTTTACAGTCGGCTCACCAACTCCGAGTTCATTTGCAATCTTTGATACATTGACTGTATTTAAATTAGCTCTAACCTCTGGTAATTTCTCTTTTAAATCTTTAGAAGAAAATCCAATACTTGCTAAAATTTTCTCAGCCGTATCATAACTTTCTGGATGCACAGATGTATTATCCAAAGGATTTTTTCCATCTATGATTCTTAAGAAACCTGCACATTGAGTAAAAGCAGCTGGACCTAATTTAGATACTTTTAAAAGCTCTTTTCTTTCTTTAATCTTTCCATTCTCATCTCTATATTTCACGATATTATTAGCTACCGTCTTACTAACACCAGAAACATATTTTAAAAGCGAAGGTGTAGCAGTATTTAAATCAACACCAACACTGTTTACTGCATCTTCAACAACACCTGTCAAACTTTCATCTAGCTTATTTTGATTTACATCATGCTGATACTGGCCAACACCAATACTCTTTGGATCAATCTTTACAAGTTCTGCAAGTGGATCTTGAAGTCTTCTAGCGATGGAAATTGCACCTCTTAAAGAAACATTTATATCAGGATATTCCTCAGTTGCAAGCTTAGAAGCTGAGTAAACAGAAGCACCCGCTTCACTTACAATCGCATAATGAATATCATGTTTTACCTCTTTAATCATATCAGCTACAAACATTTCAGACTCACGAGATGCCGTACCATTTCCTATCGCAATCATATTAATATTATACTTATTAATAAGTTCTAGTAATTTTTTCTTTGCTCCCTCAGTATCATTTTGAGGTTCAGTAGGATATACAGTTGTTGTTGCTAAAAGTTTTCCTGTATCATCTATTACTGCAATCTTACAACCAGTACGATATGCTGGGTCAAATCCCATTACTATTAAATTTTTTAGCGGGGCTTGAAGAAGTAATTTCTTCGCATTTTGTCCGAAAACTTTTATAGCTTGCTCCTCTGCCATATCCGTTAATTCATTTCTAACTTCATTTTCAACAGATGGTTTAATAAGCCTTTTATAAGCATCTTCAATCGTTTCTAACATAATCTCTTTATACGAACCATCTGGAACTAAATTTTTTCCATTTAAATAATCTAGTATTGCATCATCCGTTTCTTCAATCTTTACCTTTAAGAAATCTTCTTTTTCTCCTCTATTGATAGCTAAAATTCTATGACTTGGAATTTTCTTTACCGCCTCATTATAGTCATAATACATCTCATAAACTGATTTTTCATCTTTACTTGCCTTTGTTGCAATTACACCTTTATCATAAATAATCTTTCTTATATCTTTTCTAAATTCTGCAACATCTGAAATCATTTCAGCAATAATATCTTTAGCTCCATTAATTGCCTCTTCTACTGTCTTTACATCTTTTTCTTCGTCGATAAATTCTTTAGCAATCTCGTTTATGTCTCTTTTATCTTTTTGTTCAAATATTATATTTGCTAAAGGCTCTAATCCCTTTGCTTTTGCGATAGTTGCCCTTGTCTTTTTCTTTTGCTTAAATGGTCTATATAAATCTTCAACTTCTGTCATAGTTAGTGCGCTAACTATTGTGTTTTGAAGTTCTTCTGTAAGTTTTCCTTGTTCATCTATTAACCTTATAACCTCTTCTTTTCTCTTTTCTAGATTTCTAAGATATGTTAGTCTTTCCAATAAATCTCTTAATTGTTCATCTGAAAGTTCGCCTGTTGCTTCTTTTCTATATCTAGCGATAAATGGAATTGTATTTCCTTCATCTATAAGCTTTATAGCATTTTCAACTTGAAAAGGTTTTAGCTTAAACTCTTCTACTAATTTATTTGCAATATTATCCATAATTACCTCCTCTTTTACTTAGATTAGCATAACATTATTGCTTTTAAAAATCAAGTAAAAATGGATGTGCAAAATTTAATTATATTAGCTAAACCATAAACTTTTATCTAGTTAAAATTTGCATAAAAAAACACTCCCTTATAAAAGAGAGTGTTTATATTTATTAGTGAGTTCCAGCAGATGTTACATTTTGTCTTGTTGAAACATTTTGTTTTAAGCTATAAATTATAACTGCTGTATGTCCTGCTTTATTTGTACCTTTTATCCAAATATCATTTGTTGTTATATTTTTTGATGCGTTATTTACACTTGTTTTTGGTAAAACAAGTCTATAGTCTGCTACTTTTGTTAATGTATTATCTTTTCTTTCATAGTTCCATTCAGATATTTTTTCTGATTGTACAAATGGTGATTCTAAATTATATGCTAAATATTCATTATTAGCGTTGTTTTTTGTTATTATTGAGAAGTATACAACTAAGCATCCATTTTCATCTACTTGTGTACCATCAGCCTTATAGAATGTTGCATCATTTGGCACAGAATAATCAGCATACCAATGATTTGCTACTTTGTATAAATCTTTATCTGTTTTAGCCGTACCTTGTAAAATGGCTGTTAATTCTTTTCCTGCAAATCTAGCTTTTACATCGTTTACAATTCCCAAGTAAGGTGTATTAACATTTCTGTTTAATGTAAGCTTTCTATAATTACCAACTTCAAATACAGTACCAGCTTTTGATGTAGCTCCATTATCTAATGTATTTTTCATTGCTCTTTCTTTTGAGAACTCAGTTGTTACTCTATTTGTATCATTTAAGTTAATGCTTCTTGTACTATTCATATAATTAGATTTCATAGTTACTTTTTCTAAACTTTGTCCATTAGCAGATACATAGTAAAAATTTGGAACTATTTCTATTTGATTATTTGCAGCACCTAATGTATTTACAGAGAAATAAAATCTTGTACCACGTTTAATTGCTTGATAATATTTTGAAGGTTGTTGTCCTGTGATACCTTGTCCTATTGCTGTATCTTTTGCTTTATATTCTTTTGCAGTTGGGAACAATGATTTCTTCCACATTGAATCACCTGTTGTATCTGAACCATCTAGATTTGTAATTGTGAAATCATATAATGCACCAACTACAGTAACATTAGCAGTAGCGTTGCTATTTATCGGATCACTCGCTTTTCCGTCTGCTGAAGTGTACACATAATTTACTTTACTAATTATTTCATATTCTTTCTCTTCAACCCAAACTGGAACATATATATCTTTTATGTTTCCTTCATATATATCGTATCCGTCTTTTGTTTCCTTATAATCACACTTCACAGTACATTCTGTGTTTGCTTTGTTATAAATTTTATTTATATATACATCAAAAGGAATTTTTAAAGTACATGTAAGTGAATGTGTACCAGTATCCATATGACCAACAGCAAGTCTAACTGTTATTTCTCCATTTTCATTTAATACCCAATAATACTTTTCAGCATCTTGACCTATTAATTGGTTATTTAAGTCATTAGGAATTATACCCGTATTATATTCATTTCTTTTCTTGTTATAATCCTCAGGATTTGGTTCTGGATTTGGATCATCTGGACCAAATATTAGTTCTGGATCCTTATATATAAATACTAATTCCTGTGATGGAACGCCTTCTTTTACTGGCACTTTAACAGGAGTATCTGTTTTTGGTGGATCATCATTTAACTTAGATTCTTTAAAAGTATAATCTTTTAAAGGATTCTCTTCTTCATTAGGATTTAATATTTTTTCCTCTTCTTCTATTAGCTTTCCATTTTCCTTTTCGTGTCTAATCTTTATAATTTGAGAAGTATAATAAAATCTTATTATATAATTTGATTCATCTGGTGTAAGTGTTAACGTATATGCATCTCTTGTATATTGTTTGAAATTATTTGGTGTTACATTTAAGCCATCGTATTTCAAATTAATACAAGGTGTGCCTTCTTTATTTACCATACGAATTGATGGCAATTCCTTTGAAACACCAGGAATAATATTAATATCATATTTTTCTTTCAATTCATCACTATTAGCACCTGTTGGATCAACATAGTAATGTTCAACAGTAGCTGAATAATTAGATTTATAATAAAATACAATCAATATTTGATTTGGTGCATCGTTGCTTTCTGCTATATCAAGAGAAACTGAACTACCAGAAGTAGTTGTGCCCTTTCCCATATATGTATGAGTTCCATACTTTACTTCATACTCATTTAAATATGTGTAATTGTTTGGCGTATATGAACTTTCTTTATATGTTCCTTTTAATGGTAAATTAGACTTTCCTAAATCTTTTGTATAAATAAATCCTGCTCTACCTTCACATTTGCCAATTATTTTTATATGAGTTTGCATTTTATACCAGAAAATTATTTCATATGTTTTATCACCATCAAATCCAATCGTTATTGATGTTTTTGAAGGATCCTTTGTTTCTTTTTCTGGACTTATTTTTTCCAAACCAGTATATTCATAATTTGAACCAAATGCTGTTGCTTGTTGGCTAAATGTTTTAGCACTCTCACCATTTTTTATAGTAAATTCTATAGGACCAGATAAAATCTTATTACTTTCAGATTTGTGAGTTATTTTTATTCTTGTAATTTCCTCTGGTTTATACCAGAAAGTAATTTCATGTGATTTCTTATCATCTGGTATAGTGATTGAAGTTTTACTTGAATCTTTTGCAACATGATCAGGTTTGTTAACTTCTACACCTGTATAAGTATAGCCTTGTGATTCTAAATCTTTTTTCGTATAAGTACCAGGCTCTGTATGATATTCTGGATTCGTAAAACCAGTAATCAATTCACCTGTTTTTTCATTTTTATAATTGATTGTTACTGTCGTTTTTTCATCTTTGGGCTTATACCAGAAAATAATCTCATGACTCTCGCCATCATTCGATATTTTGATTTCAGTTTTTTTAGGATCTTTTGGCTTTGGAGTTGGAGTTACTTCCTCTAAACCTGTATATTCATAATTTTCTAAATCTTTCTTTTTTATAGGTGTATTAAAAGGACTTTCTTCTGATGGTATTATGTCTTGTCCAGTTACTTCATTTTTATAACGAACTACAATTTTATTGAAAGGGTTATTTTCAGCATCTACTTGTAAATAGTCCCAACCTATATATCTGAAATCTTTATTTTTGTACACTTCATTTAAAAAATCAGTATATAAATTTGCATATTCATCATACCAAGGAGAATCTTCTTCCCACAATAGCATTGCACCTTTTGTAACATATCCTGAACCGTTAAATAAAGTAGTACTACTTGCGCCCATTCCTGCACCATCATGAAGTGCTCTACATTCTCTGAAAGTTAATATTGTATAATTATCTCCCTTAACATAGGCTGAAATATCTTTATCATCATAAGAACCTCTTAAATTTGATTTACCATCCTTTATATGTACTTTAAATAAAGACTCAACTCTTATTTGATAAGAAACCTTTCCATCTATAATGTCATTAATTTGTTGTAATGTTTTTGAATCGCCCTTTGCAGTAGCATAAGATTTTACCGTATTAGCTAACTTCTTTATGTCGGAAGCATTAACATCAAAATTATTAGTTATTACATTATTCTCATGTTTTGAATTGCTATCTCCGTCTCTGATCCAAAGTGTAATATGTCGATAGTTACCATTTGACGAATCATAAGAATCTGTCGATGACACTTTTGTATCAAAATACTTAGAACCATAAAACACTTGATTATATCCCAGTAAACTTGAACCCATATTGACAACTTCGTTTATATTCTTTCCTTTATTTTCTTCATATTGAGTTATATTACGACTTTTATCTTGGAAATGATTTATATAATATAAAGCTGCTTTGTTTTTTATGTCTGAAGAAACTATATCATTATTATAACCAACATCCCTATAAACTCCATCAGAGCATTTTATCCTAAAAACATACCTTGTACCAGTATATGGAAAATATGCCCATTTTCCACTCTTTGCAGAAACAGCATCCCATGAGCCACCATTGCTAGTATCAAATGCTATTACACTTGTACCTAAAATAGATATTAAGCATAACATCGTAAAAAAAGTAAATAACTTATTTTTTTTCATTTTTTGTCCTCCAATCCTTTAGAATTATTTTTCCATATAAACAGCTAAAATTTTGGAAGCTTCCGCTCTTGTTAAATTGTTTTGTGGCTTGAAACTACCATCTGGGTAACCACCAATTATTCCATTTGCAACAGCATGACTAAGCAAAATTTCAGATGTTTCATCTAAACCATCAGTATCTGTGAATGTTAAATAATCTAAAGCTTTTTGTTCATGACTTCTCATGTTAATATCACATAAACTTAAAATCTTTATAACATCTATTCTAGTAATCGGTTCATCGATATTTTCTTTAGTTATGGCACCTTTTTCTAAAGCATTATAATTTTCTGCAACTTTAACGTATGTAGCTGCCCAATGATCAAAATTTTTATCTAACTGATTAAAATCAACTTCTGGCAAACTTGCTGTAACTATAAGTTTTAAAAATGCTCCCTTGGTAAGTGTGTCACTTGGTCTAAATGTTCCATCTGGATAACCATTAATAACTCCGTTAGATGTAAGTTTTTCAATATATCCTTTTGCCCAGTGCTCTTCTGCGACATCGGAAAATGCGGCATTTACCACCATTGGAATCGCAAGTATTAAAACAACTAATAATGCAACTATTTTTTTCATACTACTACCCCCTATATTAATTTTCATAAAAAATTTTATCATACTGGTGTTATTTTTTATAGCAAGCAGGAAAATTTAACATTTTTGTAATATTTGTGTAATACAAATGTAACAATAAAAAGACCCCCTCGAAAGGGAGTCCTTTTATATTAGTGAGTTCCTGATGTATCATAATTTTGATTTGTAGAAATATTTGCTTGATATATTGCAACTGGTGCATATCCGTCTGCAAGCAAGCTTGTTGCAGTTGTACCAATTACTGGTGATGTTCCGTTTACAGATATTTTTGGCAATTGAACACCTGCAACATATTGATTTGTCATTCCTTCTTCTGCCCATACATCATCATATTTCAAATAAGTAGATTTTCCTGTTTGAGATTCTAACTTAAATAATAAAATTACATATCCATCCGCATATTTATTGAAATCATTATTTGAAGGATTAGCTGTACCTTTCTTTGCAAAGTTAGCATCTGAAGGTAAGGTATAATCTCCATACCAATGACTTACATTTTTCACTATCTCTTCATTCGATTTAAATGGAGTCCATTTTTTACCTTCTTCTTTTAGATAATTCATATATGGAAACTTAAATGAGCTATTTAATAATATATTACTATATGTTCCAATATCTGCATTAACATTATATTTTACAGTATTATAAAGTAAAATTGCTTTTTGTCTTTCTTGAGTAAATTCCTGCGTTAATTTGTTTGAATTATTTGTATTAGAAGTTCTCTTCATTGTTATGTTTGCAAGCTTAGTATATGTACCTTTTGCATTTCTAGAGAACACATCTATTTCTTCTCTAGTTTTTCCGTCTTTACTAATGTAATAAAATTTAGGCGTTAATTTAACACTTTCGTTACTGATACCTTTTGTATTTACACTAAAGAAAATCTTTGTTCCTTTCTTTAATGCGTAATTATACTTCTTATTTGATCTTTCAGTTTCTTGAGCGATAGGTAGGTTTTTATCATTTTTTGCAATGTTTGGAGACTTATATTCTCCTGCAACATCTTTTAAACTTGGTAAAGATAACATCTTTTTCCATTCGTCGTCACCTTGTATATTAGTTACAGTGAAATCGTAAATTTTTCCTTGAACTGTAATTGTGATTTCATCTGTTGCAATACCAGATGCCGAATTATCTTCTGCTATTAAGTTCCAATTTGGATTTGGAGCTATAGAACCCTGACTACCTGTAGGAGCAACCCATATCTTACCCGTATATGTTGCATTATCTTTTACCCATACTGGCACTGTAAATGTAAATTTATCTCGTAATTTATCTGATACTTCTGCAGACTTTGTTCTAGCTACTAATAAAATGTTTTCGCCTGCACTGTAAACTTTACCATTGTATTCTACATCCATATCAAAACTTGCATATTTTCCTGAAGCAAAATATTCATTCCAAGATTTTGTCTCTGAGAATAATTCGCTTTCTACTGGTGTTGAATATCCTCTTTCATTTGCAAGTTTATGAACACCTTTGTTTGGTATAGTTATTGTAAATGTTTCATCTAGTTTTACTGTATGATTTTTCTCAGGTACGTTACAAACAACTGGTGTTCCTTTTCCGCCATTTCCACCATTTTCACCTTGGCCATCTGTTGGAATCAATTTATAATAAAATATAACTTTCTGGCTTTCCATTCCATTAATAAACGGTACTGGGTATCCACTATCTGTCAAAAGAGCCCAGTCTTTATCTTCTGGTTTTACTTTTCTACCGTTCAAATCTATTCTTATTAGTTTATAGTCTGAATCACTATATTTAGGAACAGTCGGACTTGAATTTACAGGAATTATCATTGAATTATTACCTATTACTTTATATTTATCCTCTGTTTCCAACATTAGTCTATGTTCTATACTTACGTATTGATCGGTGTATCTAAATATTGTATCGCCAGTAGCTGCTGATATAGGTTTGAAACATATATTGTATTTAGTAGTATTAAATGATTGTGCCTTAGCTGTAGTTTCTGGTAATTCACAAATAGTATTACGTTCTTTTTGTGTAGTTCCAACCTCATACTTTATTAGTTTTTCCTCATTATAAGCTTCTTCTGTTGTCCAAGAATCATATGTTGTTTTTTCAGACACATTCATAGTGTTTGGACAAAGTGAATCAAATCCTCTGTAATATGTTTTTAATTCACTTCTTGGAATTTCTTTTTTTTCAATTAATTTATCTCCACTATAAATATTTTTGATTTGTGTCCACTTATTTACATAAGCGCCATATTCATAACTATCGTCATGTGTTTCTGCATTACCACACTCAAATCCCATAATAACTGGAGATCCATTTTTAGCATCATTTATATATTTTCCCGAAAACTCTGAACCCAAAGTTATATGATAATCCTCGTTTATCTTCCAAACTCCACTATCTGCTTTTAATAGTGTTTCTTCATTTGTTAATGGATTTCTGTATATATGTTTAACATTTCCAATTGCTTCAGTAGGTGCTTTCTTTTCATAATAGAACAAAATTACAATTTGTGTAATAGGAGTCTCTCCTGCTTTTGCTTCGTTTATTTCTTTTAGTTTTGCTGTACCTCCACTTGATTCTGGAGCTTGTCCTGTATATGCATTGGTTGTATAATCAATAGTATATTGATCTTTAAAATCATATCCTTCTTCTGTTAAGTCCACATATGTATATGATTTATTTTTTAGTGGTAACTTCTCGGCCTCTGTTTTCAAAGTCTTTATTTCCACATTATTTTTAGAATCTACTGCTTTTACAGTTATTAATAAATCTTGTTTATAATAAAATATAATTGTGTGATCTTTTCCATCCGGTGTAATAGTTACAATCTTATCTGATGTCGAGCTTTTATCGTCTACTTTTGTCTCAACATGAACAAAATTTTTATTGTATTTTTGTACACCATTTTCGTTAAAATCTTTCGGTTCTTCTTCAAGATATACAGTTTCTGGTCCACCTATGTCTGCACCTGTTTCTTTGCTCTTATAATAAACTGTAACTTTTTCTTGTTTATTTTCCTTATACCAAAATATGATTTCATGATCTTTGTCGTCTTTCGGTATATCTACATATGTTTTATCTGGATTTTTTGGTACAGGAATTGGCTTAACTTCTTCTACACCTTTATACTCATAATTTGGAACATCTTTCTTTTCATTACGTCCTACAACACCTGGCTCTGGTGGAAGAATGTCTTTATTAGTATCTTCATCTTTATAATAAATTGTAGTTGAAGGTCCTTTTTTATACCATAGTGTAACATATAAATTATTTTCGTCTGTAGATATTGTTGTCGCTGCAGTATCTGGGCTAGTTTTTGCATTAGCATTACTTCCAACACTAATACCAACATATTTATACTCATCATTCAAAATATCTTTATAGTCTTCTGCAACAACTTTTGTAGATGTTCCAATTTTGAAAACTGGTTCATCAGAAAAATCTTCAAAAGTTGTTCTTTTAATTAATTTACCTGTTGCTAAATCTTTATGAAGTATTACTGGTAGGTAATATACACCTTCACTTATGTCCATCGCTTCACTTCCAAGCTCCGGCATAACAATTTTCCACAAAGCACCAGAATAACCACTCCAATTAATATAACCCTTACTTGAAGCTTCGCGAAGTGTTAGTCGTCCTTTTGGTTTTGTATACATTATCATAACTTCTGCAGTTATTCTAAATCTGCTCTTTCCTTCATTTATAACATCACTTGGTTTTAAGTTTTTCTTGCTCAATAATAGCTTGAATAACTCATCCCCTACCTCTACCTTAGGATTAGATACACCCCAATATTTATTAATTTTTCCATCTTTGCTGCTCCAGTTAATCCACTTTACGGTATTTCCAAGAAAACCTTTTGTATCATCAACCGAAAAAGTAGGCATGTTTCCGCCTTCTAATTGTTCTAATGTATATTTTGTACCTGTATTTTTGCAACTAATATAGTAACTACTACTACTTGAACCTGTATCACTGCCTTTTGAACCACTTCCAGGAGCAGTTTTCATGTCTGGCCAGTTTTTTGCACAAGCAATACTAGAAAACTGCGATAATATAAGAACACACATAATCAAAAATCTACTAACTTTTTTCATTTTACCCCTCCATTTCTATGCTACTATTTTTCCATATATATTGCTAAAATTTTTGAAGCTTCTGCTCTTGTCAAATTATTGTTTGCTTTAAAAGTTCCATCTGGATAACCACCAATATAACCTTTAACATTAGCATGGCTTAATAAAATTTTTTCTTTTGCACTTAAGTCTTCTATATCATTAAATGGAATAACTGCTTGTGTTTTTTGTTTGTTACCTCTTATATCAATATCGCATAAACTTAAAATTTTTATAACATCTATTCTACTTATTGGTTCGTCAATATTTTCTTTTGTTATAGTACCTTTTTCTATAACTCCACGATTTTCTGCTACTTTAACATATATTGCTGCCCAATGATCAAAGTCTTTTGGTCCGTAACTAAAATCCACATCTGGTAAACTTGCTGTAACTATAAGTTTTAAAAATGCTCCCTTGGTAAGTGTGTCACTTGGTCTAAATGTTCCATCTGGATAACCGTTGATAATCTTACTAGCGGTAAGTTTTTCAATATATCCTTTTGCCCAATGCTCTTCTGCAACATCAGAAAATGCGGCATTTACCACCATTGGAATCGCAAGTATTAAAATAACTAATAATGCAACTATTTTTTTCATACCACTACCCCCTATATTAATTTTTATAAAAAATTCTATCACATTAGTGCTATTTTTTATAGCAAGTAGCTAAACTTAACACTAATGTAATATTTTTGTAATGTTAATGTAATATTAAAATCTATTTATAATATTTCTCATTCGGATACCAATTCTCTTTTTTAGCAAGCTCACATGTTTCTTCATACTGTGCTTGAATTTTTTCTTCCTCTTCCTGAAGTGTTTTTAATCTTTCTTTTTCTCTTTCTAAAGCTTTTTGCTTAACAACTAATAGATTTGCATTAACTCCCATGTCGTATCCCGCAGGAAGTTCATATCTTTTTAATTTCTTTTCTAATTTATCGCTATACCCCATATCATATATTTCTTTATAAATTTTTTCTATCTCATGAAGTACCTGCAGATTGTCTTCATATAACTCAATATTTTTTTGCGATGTATAAATTTTCTCATATAACTCACCTATCAAATACTCTATAAGATATCTCAAAATCTTGGCACTCATCCTATTTTTTTTCGCATCACCAAGCATAATTTTAAGTGCTTCACTTTGCATGAATCCTTCTTTATACTGTCTCTTTCTTGTTAATGCATCATATACATCTGCTACTTTTATAAGCGATGCTTCAAAAGGAATTTGGCTTCCTACTAATTTATCTGGATACCCACTTCCATCAAAACTTTCATGGTGTGCTCTAACAATTGGTGCAAATTTTCTAAGCTCAACATATTTCATACATATATCATAACCATGAGTTGTATGTGATTTTATTATCTCATATTCTTCATCTGTAAGTTTTCCTTTCTTTTGAAGAACTTCATTTGGTATCATAATTTTTCCAACGTCATGAAGATATGCACACAATACGCAATGTTTTAGCATTTGATAATCCATACCCATCTGCTCACAGATTTTAGTTGTAATATTTACAACTCCCTGAACATGTGCATCTGTAAAAATATCTAAGCCACCTAGTATTGCGACTTCATACTTTATTTCATTTGATAGCTCTGGATAATTAATTTTTTTCGCTTTTAGAACATCATACGGTTTATACTTTTTTTTAGATTTTGAAATATTAAATTTAAAAAACATTGTAATCTCCTCTACTCAAATTATATTCTATAAACTCACTACCTAATTTCATAACTACCTTTACATTGCTTCGAGCAAAATCTGATTCTATATGAGAAACAAAAAAATTAAGTTCTCTACACATTTCATTTTTATCAAATTTATTTCTTAAAATATCCGATGACACAACATCAACAAATATAATATTATTTTCAAATTTTTGGTATTCGTCCGAAAGCTTTCTTACTTTCGTAAAAATCTTATTTTTTAATTCCACCATATAATCATCTATTGTAATATCTTTAGTGTTTGGAAGAATTATAAGTCCCTCTCTCAATTTATATGTAGAAACTTTTTCGTTATATTTTTTATACATCATATATCCATCTAGCTCGTTTTTTCTTAACCTAAATTCTTTTATTTCTTCGTTTAATTTATCTACAACCCAATCATTGCCGATATATATTTTTGTAATTTCGATTCCTGTTTTTTCTCCATTTCTTGTTATTATAAAATCTGGTGTTTCACTTTTCTCTATATAGCCAGACTTTATTCTCGCTTTTTCTAAATACTCAAAAAGTGAAATAAATTCTTTTATTTCTTTAGTTAAAGCTCTATCTCTTTTTACACATCTATATATATCAAAATTCCAATCTCTAATCTCTGCTTTGGTAGCATTTCCTCTTCGAACTCTTAATGTATATTTATTTAATAACATCACTTTATTGTCAAAATGAAGCCTCAAATATGTATCTTCAATATTCCCGCAAGATGCATGTAAGTCAACAATATCTTCTATAGAACTAATCATTAAAATCCTCCAAATCATAAAGATTGTTTTTCATAATTTTTTCATATATAATACATATTAGTAACATAGTTTCGTATTAATATATTCATATATAATAAGTATATATCAATAGAAATAAATATTCAATATTTTTTGAAAGGAAGGATTTATATGTCACTTTTTAATAATTACAATCGTAATCAAATTTATGAAGAAATGGATGGAAAATCTTATAAGTCAGGTGGTGCTGGAAGTATTATTTCAAAAACTTTAAGTATAGCTTTACTTTTAAGTTTAGGTTTTGCTTCTGGTAGTTTATACTCTACTCACCAAAATGCAAATAATGTTACAAATCAATCAAATAATAAAACACCTGTTATAACAACAGCAAGTACAAATAGCGGTACTGCTTATACACTTTCGCACACAGATATTTCTGGTGTAGTTGAAAAATGTGCTGATTCTGTTGTTGAAATTACAATCGAAACTCAATCAACTTTATATGGACATTACACTTATACTGCTGAAGGAAATGGTAGTGGTGTTATCATTTCATCTGATGGATATATTTTAACTAATAACCATGTTATAAGTGGAGCTAATAAGATTTCTGTTACATTAAGAAATGGAACAAAATATGATGCTACTCTTGTTGGTAAAGATTCAAAAACTGATGTAGCGATAATTAAAATTGATGCAAAAGATTTAACTACTGCAGTTATAGGAAATTCTGATTCACTAGTTGTTGGTGAAGTTGCTGTTGCTATTGGTAACCCACTTGGTCAACTTGGTGGAACTGTAACTGACGGAATAATTAGTGCTCTTGAAAGAGAAATAAAACTTGATAATTCTACTATGAATTTAATTCAAACGAATGCTGCTATAAACCCTGGTAACTCTGGTGGTGGTTTATTTAATGCAAACGGTGAACTAATTGGAATCGTGGTCGCTAAATCTTCTGGTGTTGATGTTGAAGGATTAGGTTTTGCAATACCAGTAAATGATGTTAAAGATGTTATAAACGATATTTTGGAACATGGCTATGCTAAAAACAGAGCATTTTTAGGAGTTTCTTTAAGAGATACCTCTTACCAAACTAATAATAGTGGAATGCCATTTTACTCAATGTTCTTCTCTCAAATAAGCTATGGTGCTGCTGTTGATGAAGTTGTTACTGACTCTCCTGCCGATAAAGCTGGAATAAAAAAAGATGATATTATCATCTCAATTGATAATGAAGTAATTTCAAAAGCTAGTGATGTTTCATCAAAAATAGCAAACTATAGTGTTGGTGATAAAATCACTATTGGTTTAATAAGAGAGAATAAAACTTTAAATGTAGAAGTTACTCTTACAGAATATAAAGGTGAATAAAATTTTCCAAAATTTTCATTCTACTTTTCGAATATAAATTATATATTTTTAGAATAATAATCTTGAGTTCATAAAAACATATGAATTATATTTGGGAGGTTTATAATATGAAAAAGAAAATATTATTTCTATTCACTTTGCTTTTAACTTTAACATGCTTTGGAATAGTTTTTGCAAGTAATTCTGCTGGTAACGGTGCAAGAAATGCAATTGGTGCTACTGGTAATACAGCTGGTAATGTAGTAAATGATGTGGGTCAAGGTATTGGTGGTGTTATAAATGGTGCTGGTCAAGCTGTTAATAGTGTTGGTAATGCTGTTAGCAATATCGGCAGAGATGTTGGCAGTGGTGTTGGTAATGTTACTAATGATGTAATGGGTAATAATTCTAGAAATGGAACTTCTACCTACTCTGCTACTAGAACGGCTGCAAATAGTACAATGGATACTACTTGGACTTGGGTTGTTGTAATCGTAGCTGCAATCGCTATTGTGGCACTTCTTTGGTATTACTTTAGTGATTCTACAAATAAGCATAAAAATACGAATAGATATTAAGATAGAAATCCAACTTAAAAGAAAAAGCGTGAGGGTCTGATAAAACTTTTATCCGCAAGACTTTGTCAAGGTAGTATTGCTTCGCAATCTCCACCTTGACAAAATTGCTACTAAAAGTATTATCAGACCCTCACGCTTTTTCTTTTAAGTTGGATTTTTTGGGGGGTGAGCCCTTTTCTTGTATTGGTAAATGTGATATAATCTTTTTGGAGGGTTTGTTATGGGAAAAAATGATAATGAAAACATTATTGCTTCTAATCCGAAAGCAAGACATGATTATTTTATAGATGATACGATTGAATGTGGAATTGAGTTGGTGGGAACTGAAGTTAAATCTGTGAGACTTGGCAAGGTTAATATGAAAGATAGTTATGCTCTAATTAAAAATGGTGAGCTTTTTGTACTTGGTATGCATATAAGTCCTTATGAACAAGGTAACATTTTTAATAAAGATCCTCTTAGGACTCGAAAGCTTTTGGCTCATAAAAAAGAGATTCAAAAGTTGATTGGTATGGTTAAGCAAAAAGGTGTTACTTTGGTTCCTCTTTCTTTGTACTGGGTTAAGAATAAAATTAAATTAGAGATTGGTATAGCTAGAGGTAAAAAGCTTTATGATAAACGTCAAGATATTGCAAAGAAAGATGCTGAAAGAAGGATTCAACGTTATTTGTAGACTGTCTTTTACATACTCACATATAATAATATTTTTACAATTGTGCTCACTTTTTATTATTTTGTGGCACAATTGTAAGAATATATTAATTTTTCTAGTTGAATTTGCTTTCTCTAAAGTCTTACTTTATCTTAGATAAAATACAAATATTATAAAAAAGGTTTCCACCGATTTTAATTTATAAATACTTTCGAATTACGTATGTAGCTGATTCTATCAAAAATCTATCCTCAGCATTCATTTTAGCACTTGTTTTGGCAAAAATTAAGAATTTATCAAATTTTCCTTTTTCTTTAAATTTACAAATGACTTCACTTTGCATTTTATCCATGTCACATTTTAATAGTGATATTGTCTCTTCTCCTACATATTCAATTTTTTGTTCATATTTTTCATCTTCTAAAGTTTTTAAATCGTCTGAAATTTCTGAATATAAATATTCACAAACTCTATCGACGTTTCCTAAATAATATATTAATTTTTCTTTGTCTGTTACAAATATCTCGATATCTGTAAGCATAGCTACTCTTGTAAGGATTTTCTCCACTAATTCATTTATTTTCATATTAATTTCCTTTCGTTATAATAGAATATAAATATAACCGTTTGCGCATAATTACTGACATAACAACGTGCAATTACATTATATCATTTGTGTAATTTGCAGTCTAGTTGCTTAGACTATTTATCTTAATGTTTTAACCTTGATCTGCTACTAAGTGATATATAGATTAGTAGCACTTAACATCTATTTGCTTTGCTATTTACCACATCTTACAAATATAGATACGCATAAAATAATTTTCGAGGGACGATATTTTATCTTTTTTAGCAAATATTTTAAAACTTTCAAATTTATTTTAGCATTAAAAATGAACCCTCCTCATTAAACAAATTTTGTCTAACAATTTGGGTTCATTTCATTTAGTGTCTATTTTCATTTTTGCTTCAAAACTCTATATAATTTTGAATAGCAATTTATATCTATACTCTATCTTCTAGGATTGCTACATCCTCCATTACAAGTGCCATTTCCTTTATCTTCATTACAGCCACACGAATTATTCGTGTTGTTCATATTATTCATATAAAACTTCCTTTCTGCAAGTTTCTCCTCAACTGTTCTTAATGCTTCTCCAAATCTTTGGAAGTGAACTACTTCACGTTCTCTTAGAAATTTTAAAACATTAATAACATCTGGATCATCTGCTAAATCTATCAAATATTCATAAGTTGAACGAGCTTTTTGCTCCGCTGCCATATCTTCTGTCAAATCTGTTATAGGGTCTCCCTTTACGGCTAATGTCATAGCATTAAACGGTACACCACTTGCACTTTGAGGATAAACAGATATACCATGATCGGTATAATAATCTCCTAACCCTGCAGCTCTTATTTCTTCTGGTGAACAACCCTTTGTTAATTGACTTACCAATGTTCCTACCATTTCCAAATGACCGTAGCTCTTCAGTTCCAATATCATTAAGTGTAGCCTTAGTAATTTCAGTAGGCATACTAAATCTTTGGCTCAAATATCTAAGTGAAGCAGCTAATTCACCGTCAGGGCCACCGTATTGACTTATAATAAACTTCGCCATTTGCGGATCTGGATTTTTTATATTTATAGGGTATTGCAATTTTTTCTCATATCCCCACATATCTTTTTACCCCCTCTCCCATGGCCATGGATTTTTAATCCATTTCCATTCACAATTACCAGCAGCGCTTTTTGGCGTAAGTGGTCCGTATTTTTCCTCATACTCTTCCGTCAATTCATCTGCATCATTAACTAAGTTCTGATACATACAAAGTGCATCTTCATCAAATGGATGCGTGTCTAAATATAACTGTAAATCATATAGTTTAAAATCAACTGCCATAATTTCATGCAAAAGTTCACATCTACTTTTATCCACGATCATCCACCTCCTCGCAAGTATTTGTCTGCTCCAAATACCTAATGATACATTGCGATTGATTTTTTGTGTATGGACTAACTAATTCTGGGAAAGTAGTTCCGTGATTTAGTGATTCCATAGGACAAAAAGTTTCATCTAGCTCTTGATATGGCACATAAGCATTTGCAAGCATCGGATTAACCGGCATAAATGGTGGCATCTCACAATTCGAACTCTACTCTCCGTAGGTTGAGGATATTCATACGCTGAAATAGAATGGTGTCATGGAGGTAATGAACATGAATCAGTACAGATGGTGAAGCTGTATCCACAGGGCAATGCAGAGGCGAGATTTAAAA